>JAEHJW020003309.1_pt1 | contig 146485 bp, 143 predicted proteins | sample 9271431 | NCBI WGS metagenome assembly JAEHJW02
GTTCTTAAACCAGAAATGTCCACTGCGGTTCCGGAAGACAGCAGTGTCGAGACAATGATGTCGCTATCTGTCAAGACATCGAAGCTGTCTTCGGAGACGTAGCGACCCACCTTAAGGTTCGGATAGGCCTTCTGAATGGCGTCTCTGAGGTAAGTGCAGAGATTAACGGAAGCGGCGAAGACAAGCATCTTCTGTCCATCCTCCCTGTCGTTAGCGTATTGCGTTTCGGTAATTTCCAGCACCATCTTCACATAGCGATCAAGTATCTTTCGCCAGCGCATTAACGATTTCTCAAAATCCGAATGAGAATAAGACTGTCTCCCTCGCCTTATGAATCTTATTTTATTCATCGAATCTTCGCTGAACCAATACCGCAGTGCATAAACATCCACGTACTTGCTATAATCCATGGCACTGTAGCGCTGGTTCATGGGGAATCGTAATTCATACATCCTTTTCATGAAAGCATCGTCATGGTCTAGCGTGGCCGACATGTCGATGGAGGATTGTACGTGCGTGAAGAGATCCAGCATGTAGTTTCCGTGGTACTCCATATGCGTTTCGTCGATTAAACGCAATCCTACACCCAACGTTTTGATAAGATCTTGAGGCACGCATCCGTATTTGTCGTCGAAGTCAAACCTTGGCAAATTCTTATAATCATGGATGTAGAAGTAGACTGTTCTATTGGAGACAATGATGACTTTCTTGTCGAGTTCGCCGTCTTGGGCCTGCTGAATGAGTCCAGCTAAGGCTTTGGAGCCCTGTACCACGACGATATCTTTCACAGAAAGTCCGAGGTCTTTCTTAAAATCGCTGATCCACTTCTCGATAAACATCGGCTTCAGAACGACAAGCGTCCGTGTTTTCCAATGCGTCATGGAAGCTTGTGCTGTTAGTGTTTTGCCAAACCCTGTTTGGAATGTCAGTAATTTGGCTATCGGTTCTGGTTTGTTGAGGTAATTCTCCAGCGCGTCTAACTGGTAGTCGTACGGCGTGAAGTCTTCTCGAATCTTGAAGTCTACAAAAACCCCAGGCTCTATGTGGTGATGTATGATCTCAATATCGCTTGCATGGAGCCGATAGTTGCCCAGATACTCAACAAAGTTGTCTAGGCAGTTTCGATGCAACCGATACTCCAAACGCTCCTTGCTATAAGAAGCGTAGACGTCTACTAGTTTCATCTCTACGTGCCCATAACCTTTGTTAATGCGCTCGTACTGGGCAAGTATTGTTCTAATGTAGCGTTTGATGGCTACCTGACTCGTTTCGGTATATTGGGTAAGGAGCAGATGATGGGAGTATACGTCGATGCGAAGCGATTTCATGATGGCGTTCCTCCCCTCATCGGGGCTCTGGTGTTAGCTTAACTTAACAGCATAGGATCCAAGGGATGGTCGGGACGATTTGTCAGAATATGGGATTCAATACTCGACAGAGTCTTAAACTGGCCTTGAAATGCCATAGCTGCTGACAATGACCGCAGCGTCATGAGCTTTCTGTTTTCTGCAAATTGCCCATTAGCCCGATCTAGTGGGGGATTAAAATCTCCTCGATCTGGAGCAGTTCCCATGCAGGCCAGCAAGACAACCTCGAGGTGAGAAATATGCATGTAAACACGCGTACTAATCACTCGATGAATGCTAGCCAGAGCGTCGTCTGGCGTAGGATAGTCCACCAGACGTTTGGGAGCCTTCTTTATAGACTTCTTGTCTTCCTTACTGCTCGATGACTTTAGAATATGCTCGAGAGAGGCTAGAAAATCCACGGCGTTGTAATGTTTGAGCGGATACTCTAGCAGATCCCATGCGGGATTCCACTTAGACATATCGATCTCGACCATTCCGTCGTCTTGAATCTTCCTACCTACCTTCTTGATATACGCCAAAGCATCGTGAGACAAGGAGGGTACCCGCGCAGACTGTACCAACTGGAAATGTTTCTCCATATCGAATTTGCCTTTCCTCGACTTCAGCACCATCTCAGTCACTTGCGTAATGCGCGCGACCGATAGGGTATGGACGTGATTGACTCGTTCGATGTCGTTGATATACTGCATGCATTCGGCGGGTATGGCAAGGGTCAGTCCATTGAACTTCACGGTAGACTTCAGCTTGATGCAGTTGGTGTCCGAACCGATGGAAAGATGACTGGCGTCGTTTCCTTCGATCTGAACACTTCCGGTATCGACCGAAGAATCCAAATGCTTCACTGATAGAACTGTCTGGGTCAGTTCGGCCAGAAGGCCTTCAGTCGCGCAGAAGTGTCCAAGATTGGTCTCTTCCGGGAAGGAACGACCCAAATCCCCAAAGCATTCAATACAAACACCGTAAGGATCTGGGTGCTTGCACCGGAACACGCTACGTTTCTGAATTATGGTTCCTACCAAGTTCTTTTCGTCTCCATTAAAACGAACGAACTTGCCATCTTTCAGATACCTTATCCCTACCAGATAGTCGAGAGTTCCGTCTCTTCCAGGCATCACTTCGAAATCCATGGTGTCCGTAGACCCGCAATCGACTGGATGAAGATTGCGGATGGTTTGCATGCAGATCTGCATGACTCGATTGAAATACTCCGACTTCTTCATCGGATCTGTCTGGAAATACAAGGACTTAGCTGCCGACCGCGACTCCTTCATGACGTCTTCTAGAGACCGCATGCCTGCAAAGAAACCCGTTTTAATGGTTCTCCTAAAGGCATTCGAATCGATGTCAGTGACATTCCCTCGTGGTCCGATAATCTGGTTAAACTGATCGGCCTTCACGAGCTTCTGTCGCACTGCTTTGGCCATAGGGTTGCGTTTGAGTGCAGGAGACTCCCTAACGACCTTAGAGATCGTTTTGTGGCACTCATCGATGTCTGTCGCAAACACGCGCTCGCCGTCCTCCATGATTTTCCTGTTGGCTTCGGCGATCTCATGCGTATAGAAGACCTCAACAACATCCACGGCGTTGACGCTACTGACATACTCCCCTAACTTCATTACTACGAAGTTATATAGGGAATTGATCGACTCATAAACGAGTTTCGAAACGACTTCTTGCTCCTTGATGGGGTTCTGAAAGACGTTATGATTGAAAACAGACTCATTGATCTTTCCGCAAGCCGCAAACAACAGGTCGTTGGTCAGCGGGTCGTTGCCGATACAATGCGTGCTGAGGATGGGCGTATTGGGATACGCCCTTAGAATGCTCCAAAGATGCCACGAAACAATTAACGACCTCCCTCTTAGACTGACGGTTTTGTCCTCAAAGACGACGTCGACGAAACCTATTCCGCCGAACACCTCCAGCATGCGGGTTTCGTCGAACCACATCACCTCACGCGCTAGCATTCCCACGGCTGCTCCTTCTTTTCTTTGATGAACTTAACACCACTGCAATAAAGCATGTGATTGATCATCGAGTGGATCTTACCTGCCCCAATCGGATGAACGGCTCTGTCGACAATCCTCTTGACCTGAAACGGCTTGGGATTGCGAAGGATGTTTCTCACAACCACCTTATGTACTTGTGGGTTGTGGGATTGGTCATGGATATCGGCAATTGCTTCTCCGCCCATGACTCCGACGGCCAATCTAACTTCGGCTTCTCCTAGCAGCCGGATGGGCTGTTGTTTGCCTGGCGTCGCATACTTATCGGTATCGTTGAGTTTCGACGGATTTCCGAAATGCGACAGTTTAGAGGACGACACCGACGACCACGTACCGCCAGTCTTCTCCAGCAGCAGAATATGCATGCTGCCAATCAGAACGTTCCCTTTGGTGCGGATCTTCTTACCGGAATAATCGATGTAATCGACTGGACCGATGATGTGGTTATATCTTTGGTTCAGTTTTGCAACTGCTTCCGGATAAAACACGCCATTGTCGGTCGGAACATGAAGATGGTGACCGTCTCTTATAACGATCTCTAAATGTTCGAGTTTCCGGTGGATTGTTCCGCTCGCCACAATCGCTTCAAAATGTGGAGGAGAGATAGTCATTGTGTAGTTTTCCCAACACGCCCATGCAGCTTCGACCTCTGCCTCTGTACGATTGCCCAACAGCTGCGGCAATTCAATAGTAGTGATATACTGACCAACGGCATTGAAAAACTGTTCAAACCAACGGCCGGCATTCATTCTATTAACAGTCGAAAGATCAGCAGTGATCATATCAGCGCGTTTGCCAAACTTATCGACTGGCATGCGTTCGTCTGGCCATATATCCACAACGACTCCTTTCGAGCCGTGAGAATCGGTCAATTTCGATGCGATTCTGGCAGGTAGGTCATACATGTAAACAATCTCGACCCTCCATTCGTCGAGCGGGGTTCGTTTATAGACAGGCGTGATTTTGGTATTGTTAGCCGAGTTTTGGCTACCAATACCCACACCCGCTTGGGTCATGGCCATGGCTTCAACTATCAGTCGCTGAAAGCACGGAGATATTCGGTTCTCCAATCTGTTGTTCGATTTGAGTGCATTGTAGACCTTGAGGATTTCTTTATAGAAAACCTGTGCACGATTGTAATACTTCTCTGCATGAAAAGGCAGGCCATATGGAATGTTGGATTTCGGCCGCTGTCCTTTATAGACAGTAACATCGATTACTCGAGCCACGCCTTGTGCGTCTGGCTCAACGTAGGTCGGTTTATCGTAGTTATAAATAGGCCTACTCATCGCACGCCTTGTCATTTCTACGGGAGCCAGCAAGTCGTTGTGTTCTCTGAGACAGAAGACCATGCCATCAGGACGAATAATGTCGCCGACATCAGGGAATGGTCTAGGGTCGTCTGGAGAACCATATCCCTCTAGGTTGATCGGATAATGCGTCTTTCCGAAAGAAGCTTCTCGTTTTCCGAATCCGCGAGTCGTCAATTTCCGACTAAAAGACTCACTGATAACGATGCCGTCTTCGGCAACCTGAGGAACGGACATCATGGCGATGTTGGCCTCGATGCCATATTTGTAATCTCCCGACCGTGTTATGAGGGGAGAATCGGCCAGAACGGTATCCATAGCTACAGATGCTCCAGGCGCGAGTTCGTAGAACGCTTCTTTGAATTCGTACTGGAAGCCATAATGCTGGTGCATGCTACAGAACAGCGGTATTTCGAGAATATCGATTTCGTTATTCGGGCTGTCGAGATTCTCGAAGACAACGATAGTCAGCGGGTTGAAGGGGATGGAGCCGGCGTCAAGTGTGCGCGGGTACTTCTCAATGACAGCAATGATATTGGCATTGCATGGCATTTTGATATTGAACATATACTTGCCAAGCTCTCTTTCGATGCCTGACTGCAAAAACTTGTTGGTAGCTCCCGCTACATGAAGAGATTGTCCGACATGCGAACAAAACATCTCCAGTCGGGCGGACGAATTATGCATATAGAATGGGTTGAGTCCCACTAATCCAGACAACTCCGGGCGAATATCGGAACGACTCATGGACGGCTCCTTTTTTGAAACGACGTACAGTTTTCCGGTCACTCAATGATAATATGTGTTCGAAGAAATTTAGGACGAAAGAAAAATGCCAAGCGTTAGCTCGTTGTTCAACACACTCCCGGCACAAAACACACAGATAGCATTTGAAGACGGCTTTCGTAACATGCTAGAGGACCACATTCCTGTGCTTCTTCTGGCAACTGGCACAACCACGCAGACCGTAGATCCGGCTACGGCCTACCAGTTCAACAACGACTTCTATGGACTCATAACCACTCTGGGGGTAGTCTGGTACATGCAGTGGATAACTATGCGCATGAATGGCTACACCGACCCAAGCGAGTACAGGAGCGACAACCTGAGCGTTATTATTCCTCCTATTTCGGTCATCAATCAGCTTCTAAACGCCTACCAAACCGTTAGTAGTGTCGTTGGTTAAGAAAAAACAAGAAAACAGAGTGGGGGGATATCCCCCCACTCTATGCCCTTTTCCTACCGCATAGGCCACTGAGGAACGCTTCCTGGCGCGGCCATGGCCATAGCTGGCGGCAGATACTGTCTACCTCCTCCATAGCCACCCATCGTCATAGGCTGTTGAAATTGCATTGGCTGCTGCGTCATCATAGGCTGTTGGAATTGCATGGGTTGCTGCATCATCATAGGCTGTTGAAATTGCATAGGCTGTTGGAACTGCGTGGGTTGCTGCATCATCATAGGCTGTTGGAACTGCATTGGCTGTTGGAACTGCATTGGCTGCTGCGTCATCATAGGCTGTTGAAATTGCATAGGCTGCTGTTGTTGTCTGGCAGCAGCCATGTTTGCAAACGCATTGACGACCTGAAATGCCGGATCGGCAGATGGCGGCTCAGCCATGGGTTGTTGATAAGTTTGCTGCGGAGTCGGCGACTCAACGACTGCTTCAAACATTGGTTGCATAGCTGGAGCGACGTACTGTGCCGGCGGCTGCATCTGAAAAGGCATTCCGATAGCCAACGGCGCGCCATCGTTGCAATCAGGCATAACCGATGCAGCGGTTGTTTGTGTCTGTTGTCCGACAACCGCGCCTTGATGTTCGCGGCCATCGCCCTTTACAGTAACGCCGACATTGAACTCCAGCGGCGTTGGCAGCATGCCGTTGAACTTACTAAGATCGTCGATAGCTGGCAGCCAAGTCAAGTCGGTAATGTGACTTTCTGTGTTAGGCAGGGCTTTCCCAAACATCTCGACAACGGCATTGATTCGGCTACATATGTTCGCGTAGGTACGCACGATGACATCGAAATACGGTGCAACCATGGAATTAGTTCCGGTGCAATATTCCTCTGGACGTGTAACGCTATCCGGAAACACCCACATGAAAATGTTCCGAATCGCGTTGCGATCCTTTTTGGTCATCTTGGCACCAAAGATGCTATAGTCCGCTACCTCCTTTCCAGCAGCGTTTGTCGTGTGTTTGTCATCGAACTCCTTGACAATTGGGAACTTAACGACGCCCACGCGGGAATAGTTCTTCCCGTGAAGCGTCGATCCGCGTTTCACAGACACCGCTATAACGCGCTGCGATCCTTTGGCCATGCCGATGTTACGCACCATGTTTTTGTAGGCAGCTGGCGTAGAATCCCCGGCCTCCGACGCTGCCACCATGAAGTCGGCGAACTTCGGACTGATCTTTTTGCTCTTACGTGGATCGGTAGCCAGCTCGATCAGTTCAGCCATTAAACCGTTGATGCGAATGTTAAGCGTCAGGTTGACGACCTCTAGAACCTTCCGGATGACAGGAGACATTCCCATCATGATGTCTTCCGACAGCGGATGGAAAGCAACCACGGAATTCCAGTCCGGATTCTTCAGAATGAACGGCGTTGGGAGAACCATCCTTCGGGCGGTTTTGTTTTGAGTCGACTCGTCCGTAATCATCCACGGGAACTTCTTGTCGTTGTAGACCATGGACAGATAGCCTTCGTCGTCGGCTACAATACTCATCGATTGTAGGATCGACCGATAAAGCTCTGTAAGTGGGTTGTTCATCTAAAAAACTCCTCAATGAAACTCAGAAGGTCATTCCGGATGCGACTGCTGGAATGTGGCCAGTGTTCTGGTCGAACGTCGACAAAGACGCGTTAAATAGACCGCCAATCGAAAACGAAAGATCATGTAGCGATTTAGGGTTATTCCCGATGATCGGACTTATCAGAGCATCGGAGAAAGACGGAACGACATAATCTACCTGTGGCCCTCCCATGAACGACACTTGTAGCCAGGTGTCTTCGATGGTGCTAGCTGCAACATTGACAGAAAGGTCTAGCGTGTTTCCGCGCGTGATATCAGCCAACACCTCACGTTTCAATCGATCGATGAAATGCGAGACATAAACCGACCCGTCAATGTGTTCGCTAAACATCGATGCGTTTTGAATAACGACAGAGAATCCACGGTCGATTGTTCGGTTGGTGAACGACATTGTTATGGTGCTGATCAGACACTCCATCATCAGCGCAGGGATGTTGGAGCCCAACACTGTAGCAATGATTGTTTCCTGCTCAGAACCATTCCATGTATTCGTCGAGCCCCTTTCCGGCATGCCGAAATAAATCGACCCAGCCGATCCAGCTGCCGATGGCATACCGGCGAAGCTAACGCCAGTTACTTGGTCGAGATTAGGTATCAGCTTACACATCTCCCCATAGGTCACAAACCCAAGCTGTGTATATGACGTAGAAGCAGACATGTCAGCGAAAAACGCAAGCTTAGTGATATAGTTCTCCTTCAAGTGATCGAGAGCCGACGTATAAAGAGTTCTTTGGTCTTCTCCGATGGTTGGATCTCGATATCCCTTCAGCAAGCTTTGGAAAGTCTTTTCCAAATACTTCGACGCGATGGCATTGTTTCTCGAAGACATCAAGGGTGCAGAGACAGGCGACGAGCGCGTATCCGTTACTTCATAGGTCTCGTTGGAGTAGAGATGGGCGTTCTCGATATCGCTGACAACGTCTTGTGGACGAAGTAAAACGTAGGGATTAAACTGACTTTCGTCCATCATCCCGATGACATGAGAGATTTCGGTCGGAACGACCACGTTTCCGTTTCCGGCGAAACCCCCTCGACTGACGTTCCGGAGTTGCGTGATCGAGTTGAAATAGATACGCATGTTCGGATCCATATTTCCGTTGTGCGTACCTCCTACGTAGTCCGTGTAGCCGTTGATGACGATTCGTTCTGGCTGGATATTGGCGTTTCCGCTAACGTCCGTAGCCAGCTCAATCGTGAACAAGAATCGGCGCTCTCCCCATCCGTTTGCGATCCTTCCTACGTCCAGTCCAGGGTTGAACAGCTGAGCCGACGGCCTCAAAAGACGGTTAGAGACAGACGCCATCATGTCGGCCGTATAGCCCATGGTCTGTTCGTTGGCGCCTGCAACCAGTTGCCGGAAGTCCATCGCCAGGTTTCCGTCGACGTTAGCCGACGAGTAGGACCGACGATAAACGTCGTTGTATGTGCCCGTTTCCCGAAACAGCGATTTAACAGCCAGATGCTTCCTGTAGCTCGGTACCATTCCTGTCTGAAAGTCGTTGACGTGCATCGTATTGCTCCTGTTCTTCAGCCACTCGAATTATAAAACGTGCCACTATTTCCAGACAATTCGCCGGAATCATCAGTCTAGCAGATTGATCAGCCCATGGGATAGATTTAAGGAGTTCGGTAGGCACATTCAGTTGCCATCCTTTTCCAGAAAGCTCTTCCGTTATGAGCGTAGCGGCACGCACCCCAACGTTTTGTCCTTTTGTTTGGGTCTTTGTTCTACCGAACGAACACATATACGGATAGAGTTCATCCAACCTCCTCATAACGTCGGTAGGTATTCTGTTCCTACTCTCGCTCATGAACAACATCCCATCTGTCCGAATCGGCACAGCAGTCGCTAGGCCTGCCAAAAGCTCGAATCCCCAATGCCACAGAATCGCTTGCGTCACGGCCATAGCTCTAACCATCGTTGGCCGTTCTATCGAGTCTTCAATGGCCCTTGCCGGAACGACATTGTCCATAACCATCTGACAAAGCCACTGGTGGTTTCTATGAATTCGACCGACTGCCATTGGACCTGACTGGTCTCGCTCCATTACTTCCATGCACTGATTGAGTTTGTCCATCGGCAACGACGGATCAACGGCCATAGCCAGCTTATAGGGATCCTCCATATAGACCAAATATGCCGAAGACGTACCGATAGAATTCTTCTGCTTCATGAGGAATTTATCGAGTATGCTGTTGTTGTCTTCGCTGTCTGCGTTGATTTTGTCGAGCGGTTTCTTTAGAACCTTTCCGTCGAATTGCCGTGGGCTATCTTTCAAGATCTGTTTGACGTAGCTATGGATCGTTGAAATGATGTTACCTTTGATCGGATTGGCCGATAGCTCTGAAACACACATGCGACAAATGATAACTTTAGCCAGAACCCAATCTGGCAGATCATCACTTCCTAGTCCTGCTAGAGTAGCTGCCTGGTTGTTGTCCTTGTTGTCTTGTATCGGGAAGTTAAGATAGACACGAAGTCTTTCCATGGCTTCTCCTTCCAAGACCGAAGAGAGGGACATCAGCCCAAACGCGCTAAACTCCTTCAGTTGGCCTGTTTCGTTCTTCGTTCGCGCCATGAATTCCCCCCAGATAGGAACCATAACGCGCGTTAATAAGGCCAGAGCCACGAGGCTGATGTATTCGTGCCTCAAATAGGTCTGATCCTCGATGTCCTTCGGGTCATAAACGACCTTTAGGTTGGTAGGGATCTGAATCTTGCCACCCATCATTGTCCATTCTTTGGCTTCCTCGATAGGGTGGGCATCCCAAAGAGCACTGACCAACGGAGACAGATGCATGGTCAGTGTCATGACGTCTGTATGGGACTTGACGATGTCGTGAATCTCTTCATATAACGAAAAGATAGCCTCTTGCCGACTAACTTCGAACGTGGCCCAAAATGCATTGATCTCTGCAAATGGGTTCGACACGGATCGGATACGCGTTGTATCGAACTCGTCGGCATCAAACTCCAAGCTCTTACTACCGTCGTGGTTATAAACCACTGTTTTCGGTAACTCAAATTCAATACGCATCGCTCTGCTCCTTTAACCGCTACAAGTATGTAATGTATACTTGATTTTTGTTGCAACGCATTTAAAGTGCCATACAGCCTTAGTAGTCTGGTGCGCCGAACACCACACGTCTCAAGTATCTATAGGCACCGTCAGCGAACCCCAGCTACATACGGCTGGGGTTCGCTGACGGTATATTAACCGAACGATATTTAGTCTGCTTTAAAATGCGATGTCGTTGTCGAAATCCACATCAGCCGTTCCTCCGTTGCCGCCTGCCGAATAACCACCGCGACTACCGCTGTTACCACCTTTGGCGTTAGGGTCGTAAGGATTGAAGGCCACCGAAGGGCTACGAGAGGCCATGCCGATCCGGACTGTCCGAATGAACGAGCAAGCACTGATGAACGATGCCTCTTCATTCTTCAATGGCTGACCGTTCTTCACGAAAGCCATGCGGTTAGGAAGCTCCAGAAAGAACTGGATCTTAGGTCGGCTTGAATCGTAGTTAACCAACGAGATGAAGTAAAGGCCTTCAGGGTTGCGACCAAAGAACAGCTTGTTCTTCAACATTGGGCTGTCCGAGCGCTTGCCGCCAGCCCACACGTAATCGGAAACATCGAGACTGATGCGCTGGTCTGCTTTGATGGGCTCGATTCCCATGGCGGCATTGCCATGAAGCGCCAGTTCCATTTGTTCGAGAAACCAGTTGAACGAATAGATTGAGAAGTCCTGACGAATCAGCCCTTTCTCTTTATCATTAGCAGCATTCGTGTAAACATCGACACGAATTTGCATATCGGCACGGGTCTGGACGAGTTTAACCGACAACGACGGGGCACCCGTTCCGTTCTCCAGCTTCTTGCCATACACCTTGATGATCGTGTTATCGATCGAATTCTTCACTTGGCTAACGCCACCGAAACCTTCATTGTTAAAAGCCATGACATACTCCTTCTATGCATACTAGAACGCGTAGGCGTTAGTTTTGACGGATTGTGTTTTCAGTGATACATTTCTTTGATGAGCGTCTCCAAAGACGGGTTACGCATAGCTCTTACTGAAAGCATAATTCTGTCTTTGGTGGTCGTTGGGTTCCATTTATATTTCTCTGCAATCTCGATGATCTGGTTTCGAAGGGAAATTTCATGGGGCCTAAACAGGCCGGGGTTCGTGTTGTCGCCGAACATCTGCATGGTCATTCTATCAAACGGGATACGTGTTAGACTCTTCCAGCCATGGAGCTTTGTGTTCCACGTCGGAGGCTTCTTGATGAGTCCTGTATGAGACTCCAGAAGCTCTAGGGCCCCGAACTCGTATCGCGACAACAAGTCAGTGACGAGGTTCGTTAACATCAAGACTTTCTTACCGCCGGAGCCTTTTGGCGCCCTTATCAAAACGTCGTAGGTTTGTATGTCGAACTGCACGTGTAGGTCATTTTTCAATACCTCTGATAAAACGTCTGCCTCCAGTCGGGTATACGCCTTTTGAAGGTCGGTGTTATCTGATCGAAGTATGGCTTTTGGAAACTCCTTTGCAAGTTTCATGTAGTTGCACGCATAGAAAACACAATGCGTTCGGCGTTGTGTCAGCTCCGAAACCAAACCATCCATCACAGCCATATCAGATAGCATCAGCGAAAGGAAATCGGCCTTTGTAGCAGACAATCGATCCTCTTTATCCATTGAGCCGTGTGCGTTTCTGAACAACGTCTTGAGATTGATCCATAGCTCGTTGTATTCGGGGAGAGGGGGTCTAGCGTAAACCTTGGGGCGGTCGGGATAGACATCCATGGCTCCTTCCAAAGCCAAAGACGTAGCTATGGATATGTCATACTGACCGACAATCCGCCCATTTAGCTGTCGGGTTTCTGTTACCATGTTATCCATGTACTGTTTCCCTCTTAATGGCTTCCTAAGGACCTTTTTAGGTTGAAGAGCCGATTATTTTCTTTAAAGCGTCCATACACGCACTTGACTGTTCTGGGTACTCTGCCACTAAGCGCACAGATACGGCCATAAGCAGCGTCTCAGGAGTGAGGGGCTGCATGGCAGTCTTTTGCGCCAACACAAACCCACTATCCTGTCTCTGGCTTTCCAATGACGCTATTTTGGTTGTCCAGGAGTGCTGGGGATAGAGTCTTTTGAGTGCTGCCATCAAGTGCGACAAGCCGTCTGATCGTTCGATCCATAGTCTGAATCTCGACCCGTTAGGGAAGTTATCGGCAACGATCTCTACGACCTTATCGAGACATTCCTCAATGGCTGTTTCTCGTAGGTCTAGCGTCTTATAAACCGTTGCTTCTTTGTTAACCACAAACCGAATATCGTAGCTACCGTCCGTTTTCAGTGTATAATGAACAGACCCTTTGGGGCTCTCATCTCCATGGGTCAGCCTATCGAAAGATCCAGCACTTAAAATCCTTTCGTACTGCGAGTATTGGTGGATGTGGCCTACGAAGATATGGTGTCTGACAATTGAAAGGTAGTTTTCAGGGGAATGAAACTGCATCCATTTGGAAGCTTCCTCAGGGATCTGATGCGGAAACGTTCCATGCATGATTGCAAAGTCAACCTTCTCAAGGTTCTTCTGAATAAGCAGTCCCTGAACATCGATCCACACCTGGTCGTTGTCCATGCCGTCTGGCACATACAGGACGTCGATATTGAGCTTATCGATGTGTTCTATGCTGAGCGTTTTAACGTGCTTAACGTCTGCTCCTATGCCTATCTGTTCGTTGGCGTGTTCAAATTCAAACGATTGTTTCCAGTCGTGCGATGGGGTTCCTTCTAGAATTCTGAGAACAATATCGTGTTTCTTACAGAAAACCAAAACAGCTTCAATCCATTTCCGGATAGCTACTAAATTGCTATCCGGAAACGACAATTCTCTGTCGAAAACGTCGCCAGCCAACACCAACAAATCGGTGTCGGTGTTTTCAGGTGTCTCTCTTAATAACCGATACAGGCCATTCAGGATCGTTGTTGTGGGCGTGCTATGGTGCCCTAAATGGATGTCGCTGAGCTCGACGATCTTTAACTCAGATGCTGTCGTCCTCGTCATTGTAGGAGATCTCAGTGGAGTTCTTATTACTTTGTTGCTCGGAGGCAATCGCGCGCTGCTTACTCGCTTCGAATCGTTCGATGGCATCCATGGCCTGTTTCGCAATGGGAGACAGATCGATCGGACGAAGACCGTAGCGGATGAAGATGTCGTTCCACCGACGGATATAACGAACATCGGCAGGTTTACGCGGAATCTTGCTGCTAATAACCTTTTCTAGATAGACCTTCCCCATCTTAGGGTGAAGCGATGCGTAGTTGACGTATTCTGCCATGGCTTCGCGCATGGTGTCGTTCGGATGACGCTTTTCCATGAGGGGAGTGTCGCGAAGCAACGATGGAACTGTAAACAGAACCGTTCCGTCTCGATCGACGATATCGACTTCGTGGTAAGCCGTACCTGCCACGTCCAGCCAATCAGAAATTGTCGCTTTCTTTCCATTGATTTCGTCTGTCAGTCCCGCGAAGAAACGCAACCAGGTTGTCTTGAAAAGATACTCCGGAAATGCGCGACGATCTTGCTCCAGCAGACCACCCAGTTCTGTATCGGTGAGCGAGGACATGAGAGTAGCTCCGCCAGTTACTGACGCATCGTGTTGTTCAGACATAAATTGATTCCTCTAACTATTCTTTAAAAACCAATGTACGCGTTGTTCGTTTTTTAGAACATTCAATTCCTCCCGTATTATTTCAATTTGGTTTTGAAAAAAACCATGCGGCACAGAACACCGAGGCGTTTTCGACGCCTCGGCAATTTGGTTTCGTACTAAGCTTCTTTGGACTCGGCGCCCACAACGGTCTTGACATAAACGACAGAATCAACCCCGTAGCCGGCTTTTACCGCATCCTCCAGCATGAGGTAGTTGGCAGTGAGTACTTCGACTTCAGCGCGCTTATCTTCGACCCACACGCCGTCCTCGTTGCGAATCTCCACCTTCGGGGAGGTCTTTCCGTCAGCGTCCAGAATCGTTAGTCGGAGGCTATGCTCATCGCTTTCTTCGGTGCTGAACTCGTGCTTCACGCCATAGGCCTCCTGAAGAACAGTCCGCTCGAGTTCGTTGTAGAGCATCGTAGCGTTCTGCATCATGGCCAGGAGAAGCTCCTTGTTTTGCGACATCCCGTTGATAAAACCGACGATGCCATTGACGTTACTAACGATCTCCGTGACGGTACGACATGTGTCCGAAAGCACGCGTTCAAGGGCGTTCACCCGGCCCAACAAACTGGCGACGGCCGCTTGTGTGTAGGCAGCCTGATCACTGGCGTGTTTCGGAAGATTACGAAGCCACGATTCGGCGGGACTAACCACGAGGCGTTCTTCTAAAGCGGCAGCGCTCGGTACAGCAGCACCATCCCCAGAAGGATCGCCCACTCCCGATACGGTTTGGGCAATATCGCCCATAGCACTATCGCTGGCAGGAACAGCGTCAGTGCCTTGATCAGAAAGATCAGCATCGCTCCGATTATCTCGATGAGTGCCATCAGAAGCGTCGTCGTCAGCCAGACGGCCAGCGCCGTCAGCAGCAACATTGTCGCCAACGAAGCCAACGCCGCTATCGGGTGCTCCGCCATTTCCTTCATGCGTTTCAGCATTTCCGATCTCCTTCGGGTCTAGCTCTCCGGATCCATGCTCCAGTTCAGCGCTAGCCAAGTGAAGATCGCCGTTACCTTCTCCTTGATCCACATCCACACCACGAATACCATCATGACCATCGCGAAGATGAACAGCAGTATCATCGGAAACAGCATAAACAGTAGCGCCATCGTGAGGTTGAAGACTTCCATTATCGTGATGAACATTGTGATGCCCTTGGTGTTTAGAATTCAATTTTTTGCTCCTTAAGCGTTAGCCCCAGTGGGCTGTAATAGAACCGACGGACCGCCAGGTGTTAATGGCGTTATCTTCGACAGAATCGTACCATTCGTAGAGAGCAGCGTGCCTACCGAATAGGCAAGTCCATTCTCATAGACAGTGATATCGATCCTTATATCCAGCATACTATCGTCTGCCGAGTAAGGATCTACTCCAACGTTGACAACGACCTGATTAAAGTAAGCTGCATAGAGATCGTTGAGGGCCGCCTGAATGTCATCTTGAAGCGACAGAAGGTCGTTGGTACCGCACCTCTGTAAGAGCCAGCTGAGAGGTTTTATACGGCCCCTAAAGAGCTCTGTCTGGGAATACTGACTCGTTATCCAGTAGCTGAACAAACGATCCGCCTTCTGACTCAGTCCGGTTACCCAACCGCTTGAGTCTAGAGTAGGAACTGGTTGAGACATCGTCAGTACTCCTTTTCAATGTTCAAAAAAAAATAGGGCCTCCAAGAGGCCCCTGTTCGTTTAGCCCATAGGCTCATTGTGAATAGACGTAGGATCGTCTTCATTCTTGGCTAAGATAGCCTCCATGAAGCCCCACATGCGTCTGATGTCGTTCTTCTCATCAAGCTCCAAGTGCCTGTCCCCCTCATCGAGTGCCTCCACATATTCGGTGGACTCCCAGCCGCCTTCGTTCGTCTCTAGGACCAATCCGTCATGCACTCGTCTCCAGTCGTAGTGATCGGCCCCATAAACCTTCCCGCCATGATCTACATACGATGTCGAGTACCCGTCTATGATTCCGTCATGGAACAACCGACGAGCAGTAGGGTTGGCCATAATCCAGCGTTGGTTGACAAGGGACGCCGACTGTATTTCCTCCACTGTCGTTAGACAGCGAATGTCGTTGGCATCCCAATATGAGTTATAGAGCTTCTTGATGGCTCTACCGACCGTACGAACGGTGTTCTGATATAACCCAACAAACGCGTTCCCAACACCGCTAACCCATTGCGCACCAACGTCTGTTAGGCGCTGTGTCTCTTGCATTGCGTGGTTGGTGATGAAGTTTAAGGTGCTCTGGCTAGGCGCTGCATATGCCAATGCACGAAAACTGTCAGCGCCACCCGCTATAACGTTTGCCATACCTTTATCTCCTTAATCCTCCTCCAAAAGCCAGTTATTTAGCATCCCCATAACAGGCATCGGCATGGTCGGTGCCGACGAAATAGCGTTGGGCTTCCGCAGACTCATCACGCCTAAGTGCGGGGAGAGTCTGGAAAACCTTTCATCCATATAATCGTCCAAGATCAGTAAAACATTTAACTCATCGCCATCCGGAGACGGACTAAACTATTTTAAATAATAAAGTCAGCCAATTTATCTCAGTTCCTTTAGTCCATCTCTTTCTCACAACTGCATTAGGGAACGTTTCCTTGAGAGCTGGGTCTCTCGACTGGGTTTGTTTCCAAACCCCCTTAGAACGGATGAGTTAGGCGTTCTAAGGCAGATTAGACCATATCTTCACCCCTGCTTGCCGTTGTAAGACGAGCAGTAGGGTGCTGTGCACTTCGCCATCGGTCATTCCTTAACCTAGGCTACGAGCTTGCGCTCTGGTCGTTGAACCCACTCGCTCATTGAGGATCGCTCAATAGGGCGGCTTGGCTGCTGATTGTCTCTATCGCTGTCTTTTTCAAACCGTTGCCGTTTGTGCTTTCGCACTCCGTTTTGGTAGTCAGCGCTTAACGAGGGATTCCAGCAATTCACACAGTTAATTGGCAAGCGGATTACGCCGCAAGGACTCCGATGGATTCAAAGTCTGCGTTCGGTGCTTTGATGCTTAAGATACTGAGTCGGTTTGTTTTAACCGACGTGTCTGTCTCGATCTTGGTGACATACATGCGCTGCGCGGCTCCTCGTTTCAACGTAGGATTTCGTTGAATGAGTATCGTTGGCGGTTTATTTCCTTCATTAATGATCTCGCGAAACAGCTCATCCAGAAGAGGACTATACGTATTCACTGACGTGAAGAAGATTTCATCCATCTGCTTTGGGGTGTACCCGCGCCAATTAAGCTTGGCACGTAGGTGCATCTCAAACATCTGAACGGCCAGTCCCCAACAAAGATGAACCTCGTCGTAGGCGTGTTTGCCTGTTATGGAAGAAATCACGGCTCGACCAGTCCAGTGCGTTCTTCCGCCAAACACAAGTTTTCTTGCTAGGCCAGGTTTCCCCCCTAGCTTCTTGTCCATGAAGTTTTGGTAATATTCGCAGAGCAGGTTCATGCACTTTACTGCTCGGTGTTCTTTACCACGAAGGTCTATCGGCTTAACGGAGTGCTCTGCCGAAACAACGGTAAGAATGGCGTCGGTGGCTATTCCCACAGCCGGGTCCACATACCTACCCATTGCCGTGTTCTCTGTAATGAACATTGCTCGGCTTGGAATTGGTAGGTGGCTCGTGAAGAGCTTGTCCCTGTACTTCTGAACATATGCAGCAATGAGGTCTCTTTTACGGAAAGCAGGAATGGCCGACCTCTTTCGTAAAGCCGGGAGATTATTGATGTGCTCGAACACCATATCGAAATTATCGATGACGAAATTCAAGCTCCGTGGCCAATCAGGGATACGGTCGAGGATCGTATTACTAGGCCTGTCTTTGATCTGGTAGTGCGAGTCGCACAACCATTCCATCAGCGAGATCTTCGTTCCTCCGTCGCTTATGGTGAAAGCATTCTTCAATGTCATCCAGACGTTGGGGTTAAAGAACTTCCTCACCCCCATAGGCGCCCTAAGCCAAACAGAACATTCGAGTTCTGAATCGATGATCGTGGTCACGTCGGTCTGACAAAGCTCGCAGCGGACTCCTAAATTGAATCGACCAGCGATTTCTCCGCACTCACAGCGCGGAACGGATTCCAGAGATTCGCCATCATAACGCGTCTGAAGGATGGCCATAAGCGCATCTTTCTCGGTCTTGATTTTGAGGTTAAAATCATTCGCCAGAATGGGAGGGTTCCTTAGATTTCGAAACTCTTGCTCTAAATCCACGAGCTCAAGTCGAATTGACATCAGTAAGACTCCTTACTGAACAGAGGCCATAAAAAAAGAGACTCCCCCGAAAGGGAGTCTCCTCGACTTACGCTACTTCAAGACCGAATCAGAAACCGCGATGGACCCATCCGCGACCGAATCCGCCAACGCCATTCTGGACAGTGGGCTGCTGACCAAACCCGAACATGCTCGTGAAGTCGTTCGACATCTGGAACGCACGGTTCGCGAGGTCGCCGATCTGACGAGCAGAGCTTCCCATCGTGAACTGACCAGCATTGTTCGCGGTAACGTGGAAGCCGCAATCGACGCAGGCCTGCTGGAGCAGACTCAGCGCAAGCGGATTCAGCGTGAACCGACGAGCATAGCCCTTCAGAACAGCGGTCGGGAACATCTGTTGGATCATGGACCACCGCGAAGCCATACGCTGTTCAGGCGAGGCCGCGCTTGCATCGAATGTACGACTCCATTCGATGACGTAGTTCATGTTGCTCGCACCGAAATGCGTGAGCGCCGTCAGATAGTCCGGTTCGCGAAGATCGCGCTTCTCGCCACGGGAATCAGTGAAATAGCCGAGGTGGATGCGGTTCTTGTCGTTGTTGACCCAACGCAGGCCAGTGATGTTGTTCTTCTGCATCAGTTTGCTGAACGTATTACCGGTCAGCTCGTCGGCGGCCTGAGTCAGCGCGTTGTTGGCTGAAGCGTTACCTTCGCCAGCCAAAGCGAATGCCATCGTTGCGAACGTATAGTCGCCGCATTCGTCGACGTCAATAGCGTAGATCGTTTTGTCGGTATGAACCGAATACTGGATCAATTGTGCCAGAGCCGTTGCATCGAATTTGGTAGACTTGGTGTTCACAAGAGCACCCTTCATGCCGGCAGCGGCCGGACCCACGGCTTGTGGGTTGGTCAGGCCAGGCAGTTCGTATCCAAACGCACCGATATCGCGCAACGATTCTTCGGGGCGCAGGCGACGAACGAACACCGGAATCCAGCCAGGCATCTGCGACATCAGGGTCACCTGCGAAATACTCAACAGCAGACTTTCGAGGGTCATCGGGCTGTCGGATGTTTCCGCACGCGTCATCACGATGGTCGGGTAATACCGACGGGTATCGGGCACCTGATTGTATTGCATCTGGGCGCGGTCATCGTACTGGAAATCAACGAACAGATTCAGTCGCGAGAACTCGACGGGCTGATTGTCCGTGTTCAGTACGTTGCGCGGAGCGCCCGTCTCCTTGCGGGCAGTCGTGATGATCTGTATGTCGCTACGAACCGGCAGACCATCCAAGGTGTGGACGGGTTCCGGATTGTAGACGACGTTGGCCGAATAGATTTCTTTGTCCAGTCGGTTGGCGATGCAGAATGGTTCTTCGACCAGGACTTTGGCCAGGCCTAGGTGCATAGCGATTGCTTCGGTAGCCGTATAGAGGATGCTGGCGATAGCATCTTCGTTGTCGGCGGCGCATTCGCGATGCAGGACAGTAGCGCCAGCATCGATGACGCGCGTAGCGCGAACCGACGTTTGAACGCTGTTCGTGACCTTCTGAGCCCAAATGTTGTTCGGAACATCCGATGCGACCACAGGGATTTCGATCGTGGCGTTACCGAGCTGACACGTCAGTGGGTCGAGCTGGCCCAGGGTCGATTCGATCAGGATCTGATAGACGGCCGTAACCGTTTCCGACGAATTCGTCTTCACGGAATAGGCCAACAGAAGAGCCGACATCTCGGTCTGATGGGTCATCCTATCGAGAACTAACAGCTTCCATGCATCGCGTTCCTCAGGACTGGCGTCTTCGAGATCGGCCGCCACAATCTTCTTGGCGGTCTCGAGATAGGCCTGGACCGACTCACCGGCCCCACGGCCAAATCGGCCACGGCGGCTTTTCATGCTGGAGCTCACAATACCGTAGTTCTTCTTTTCTTCACTCATGCCACTGTTCTCCGTACGGGTGGATTGTTGCGGACGGGAGAAAGAGAAATCTCCCATATCGGCCTTTGCGCTACTAGCCGGCTTTTCAGTCGGTGCTGCATGGGCAGTCTGCTTCGGCTGCTCGTTTTTGTCATTGATGGCCATTGCGTTAAATGCTCCTTAAATCGCGATTAAGGTTGTACTGTCCCAAAAAACTCTCTTGGATCTGTACAAGTATGTAATGTATACTTGATTTTTGTTTCGATCAAGCATCAAAACACGATTAGACTTGACCATATCCAGAACGCTCTAGGGAAACTCCCTAAAGCCTGAAAAGGATCACTTCTCAAAGGATATCGTATGGATGGGAAAAAATACTTGAGGGGCTCCTGTTATGTTTGCTTTGCTCACCGAAAGGGCCTTAGGACAGCGCGGAGCCATCACTATTCCTGGCATTCAGTTCCTCAAAAGAGGCATCGATGCTGATATAGAGAAAACTCTTCGCTACTACAGAACCTACCCAACTATGGTTCTGAACGATCACCTACTGGTGACGATACTGAATTCGATTCAGATTCGATTAGATCTCCCGTACAATGAGTTTGTGGATAGAGTTTATGACCAATCTCAACAGTTATCTGCGGCTATGAGGCTGACGTCTCCTATTTGGCGCGGGGGAGTGAGAACCAAAAATACATTCTACAACAACACAACGACAGAGATTATCACGACATTAAACTACGACATCGACGTAGAAGCAGCCGTCAAGGAATGGTTTAACCTACAACCCGTGAAGGTATGTAGACACCCCTTCACTGACCTCTCTATGGCCGTTCCCAATGGAAAGTATCCGTATCCGGCCGATAAAGGAGTGGTGGTCGTCAACATCGATATTCCTATGCTAGCGTTAATGTTTCGTCGTTGGTATGAGGAAGAGAGAAAAGTCAAGGATAGCACAGATGCAATGCCTACAGTAACATCTTTTGTTTCTATGTTCGTCCTTCCCAACATGTTGTTCACGCATTTCGATTTGGCCGTCTTCAATCGGATGGATTGTATACAGCGCAGAATACAACCAGACGCCTTTAGACGTGTTCATCCGTTCGTTCTGATCGATTACACCAGATTCATGGATGCATGGATTAAAGAGCTTCTAAAGGTCTTGGTCGACAGTACATTAGATATCCCGATGACCATGACGCAAACGCCTCTCTTCTTTCATCGAGATCTCTTCAGACTTTTTAGATTGCCAGACTACGTACAGACACGACAAATCGACTGGGCTATTTTGGTTGCCAAGATACCTCTTATTCGTTTTCTGTTGAATCTGGACGACGCAGCAGGAGGTCGGTGGAACAAGAACCTTAAGAACCTCTTAATGATAGATTTACGCGATCTCTATTCCGACAAGATCTATTTCAACGATCTACCAACTCGCATTAAAGAAGAGGTTTATAAGACACTCGTTCGTGGAATCCATCAAACACAAAACACAAAAGGGAGTCCCTAGGGACTCCCTCTGTGCCTTATGGCGTTATTGGGTCTGTATAGATGTCGGACAGTAATCTGTTTTTCTTATCGTCAACAGAATAGATGCCGAGCGCTTCAAGCACAAGGTAAAAAGCCACACAACTGCTATAGACAATCCCTCGATAGTCAATGGCCGGAATGATCTCTTCCGGCACCCCTTTCTCGGCTACAATACTAGGCGGCAATAACAACATTGCCAAAGAATCCACCTCTTTCTCGACCAACCACTGCTTTAGCCTATCGGAGAGCTCCTTGTCCTGGATGTTGCTGACCCAACGGGTTAGCTTACTGCGATTGGATGTCGACAATGACACCTTGATGGCCGTATAGGGAGGGTTTTCGGCAATGCCGTATTTGGGCGCAAAGACACTATTCCAAAGATCGTGATAACGGTAGTTGGACGATTCGTGGTTTTTGTAGGCCAACTTATCGTTTAGTCGCATGGTCGTGAATTCGCTGGCGTTGCCGTTTTTGATGTTCTGGATGATAGAGTTTTCGACAGCCAGAACCTCATCGATGGCCCATTTTGTACTGATTCGTCCCTCACTCATGGTTTTATCCATTATGGCTTTAACGAAGTCCTGTACTTTCTGGTTGATGGCCGGAGCGACTGTCGAATCCCTTAGGTTCTTGCCCTTCAATTCCAGCTTCATCTTACTGAAGACGTTTCCTTCCTGTGCCGATATATAGGCAAAGTAATGCTTGGCCATCGAGGTCTTAACGAACACCGGAAAGAAGAACTCGTTCTTCATTGAGATCCGATGAATCTCGCGTTCTGCCATCCCGATATGACCCGACATGCACGCCAAAACATGCATAACTGTTTGGGAAGCTAGAAACGTAGTTACGTAAGCTATGTTGTTCGATGTTTCCGACCAGTCGTCCTGTCCAGTGTAGAACCGCGTCCAGAACTGGTTTGTGAAGATTGTGGAGTCTGTGTCTGAGACCAACACACATCGTCTGCGCATGTTAGGGATATGCATGATTGACGGAGCCAGGTTGGGGGTCTTCCAGAAACCATTTATGATGGGTTGGTATTTACTCAGAACTTCTTCGATACCTTTTGCTGTATTCGCTACAATCGCATAGGTTTCCGGATCGTAACAAGACGTACCGTCTTTCTTTTTGGAATCTGGGTTATTAAGGTCTTTGAGTAGGCGTCCAGACATTAGTCCTGCGCACAAATATGACGACAAAGTAACAATGTCGCCTGTAACGCTTTTCAGAACACTTTCTGGGTTTTCGATGGGTATTTTAGGAATACTAATCATGGCCCCTAAAAAATCGTGCACAAACTTGGCATTGTATTTGGCCAAATGGTACATGTCGCTGACGTATACAACAGCCGCTCTTTGTGCATCCGACATACCAACAAACAGACGACGTATGGTAGTTTCTTCACGGACATCGCTCCAGTACAAGCGACTGCTGTAAAGAACACACTCCATGGCCTCGTCCACGGAAGGGTAACGGAGACCGAATGTTTTCATGGCGTGATCGACGCCAGCCAAGTCAGTGTTGTTGGCCAGAGATACTATATTGGCTATTGTAATCGCAGGGGACCAATAATGTCTGTTCCCGGCTAATAGCTTTTCGTTGTTGGCGTTTCCGTAGCTAGCCGAGACACGACACGTCGATGTTAGCGATGGGTGAGCCGACTTGTTGGCCAAAACGTTGCCCCCAGATACTTGAGCACCCGAGAGTGAATTGTTCTTGTACTTAAACGACGTCTGCATGTTTTTGTTGAAAGCCGCGCCATCGGCATCGCCGCGCATCGTAGAAGCAAACATCTCCTTCTTAAACATATTACGAATGTTTAGGTTCCGCACGATGTACTTGCCAAGAAGGGCTACTATTTTGCTCGGATGGAAATACACCGTCATCGAGGGCGCCATAATCGATCTGGTATTGACGATGTGTCTGATATAACCCATCAACGATCCGGTGTGTTTGGATCTGTCGCAGTCAAGTCTTTCTAAGTACGTCGTTCTTGGATCCCTCGGTCGCAGTCTTCCTCCTGGCTCCATCTCCTTCTTTATAAAGGCCTCACAAACTTCTTTTGGCTGACCAGTCGCCAGCTGTAGCGTGGTCGTCATGTCTCGTACCCACGCATCTAGGACCTCGAAGTTTCTTTTATAGGAGGATTTATCGTTCACAAAAAGATTCATCTAAAATCTCCATAGCCGGAAACCACTCCATCAGGAAGGAGAGGCTCAAACCCTTGTCCCATGCACATAGTCTAATGTGCCGGCGTGAATTAATGACTCGGAAAAAACGCGGCACAAATAGGTGTTTCCTCACCGAGCTCCAAAACTACCCGAAAGGAGCGTAACGGGCAGGAAGCTGGTGAGGAAACGGCTCTGAGTAGCAACAGCGGTTTGCCATATTCATATAGGCAGTGGCAGATCGGCGTCGGCAATCACTTACCCGCTGCTGAATGAGCTACGCAGAGCAGGAGACCAAGGTGGACTGAGTGGCTTGTCTCCACATTATCTGTATTGCAGAAAAAAAATACTCGATCAGGTCAGTGTTAACGAAATGTTGTTGTATCCGTTCATAACCAGCATCTGCTGGATGATCGGGAGGTCGGCAGCACTAACGCCAGTCACAACGACCGTGATGGTGCTATTGACGACTTGCGTCAGTCCGCAATTTGCTGCCGTATTCCAACCAACAATCCAAGGAATGCCTATAATGCCAATCTGCCCACTCGAGAACTCAATCTTCAAGTACGAATATGACGTGAAGTCGTTAAGAGGTTGATCGGCTTGTGGGATTAACGGATAGACGTTCGCGTGCATGGACGCTACATCGGCATACGTCATTGCGGTCTGGTAATCCAGGATCGCTAACAGCTTTACGTCTTGATAGCTGGATCCTAGGATCGACGATGGGTAAACCGTGAAGGATACGAACGTGCCCAGGAAGTTACTGGGGATAGTCGGGGCAGTTGCCATGGGTGTCATTCCTCGTTGACGATCATCACCACAAGATGCTGCTTGTTAGTCTTCATGACGTCGACGTCGATGTCAATCAAAGTTTCTGGCGTAATAGGAAGTACTCTAAGGAAGAAGGCCATTAGTTTCTTCTCTTTCTCTTCGGTTGCTTCGGAGTCAGTCTCAGCAACTTCTTTTGTTTCGCAAAAGAACTTGATAAAAGCATTTCTGATTCTTTTCAGTCTGTTCCTGCAATGGCAGTCGCACTCTTCTGGAAGGTCGATGTCGTCTGGATCCAAAATCTCGTGAGCCCACTCGACGAACTCCGGGATTGTTTGCGGATCAATTAAAACACGCTTCATATTGTTTTGTCTCTTTAAAATGTTTTTGGCCACAACGATACTTCGATGACCAAATCATATCCTTGCAACCCGTGGTAGGTTAGAGCAACCTTAAAGTCATTGCTTGGGATGTTCCACACGCCTGAACTAAGCAGAACATCGGATAGCCAGTCGTAGAAGCCTAACATATAGTTCGCGAAACGCAGGCTATCAACCAGCGATACCACAGAAAGCATGTTCTGGTAAAAAACATCCCTATAATGACCATGACGATCCAGATCAGACAAAGACTCCACCATGATCTTGAGGATTGTTTCGAGATTGACGGTGGTCGATTCGAGTGTTGTTAGAAACGAAAAGGCATCTCGAATGCCATGTTCTGTTTTAACGATATAAAGCTTCTTTACGGCGACAGACATGAATTGTCTCCCTAGGGGATATAGTCCTTCCTTCTAGTGCCTTTAACGGTCAGTTTGATTTCGTTTGGATGCGTTCTTACGTAATCGATTTCGAAACGCTGCGTCCAGATATTACCGTCGGCTCTGATATTTTCGATAGACTCGATCATACTTGTCATCTCGTCGATCATTTGTCTTCTTACATAAGACAGAAGAGCAGGGAGCGAAAGCTCTCCAAACGGTAAGCGACCAAGTACGTCGTCCGACAGTTCGGCGGAAGACTCACTAATCAGAACCATCATTCGAGAGGCGAATGGGCCGTCTACCTCAATGTCAGATGGGTCATAAAAGACACCATGTATGATGTCAGACAGTATGTCGTCAATGTCGGTGCCGAAAGGGCCAGCTGCTTCTGCCACGAGAGCTCTGTAGAAGGACATGCGCGGGCTTTCATTGAATATAACGACAGCCACTGTCTCGTCTTTAACCAGTTCCATAAACGGCTCCTGAAAGTGAAGGTGTTCCTATCCTCAAAACAAAGGTTTTAGGACATAGATTAGGGTTGTTTTTTGCGGAGAACACGAATGCATAAAGACTTCGTCTATGACATAGTCTCGCTCTCGATCAATTAACGGATCGTCATTGAAGAGCATAGCTGGAGCAATGCACGAGGTTATTACGTGCAACATGTGCATAAAACGCCAACCCCAGTATGGGTCGGCAAGAAAATCTGGCGAGACGCTTCTTTTAATGCAATTCTCGATGGCAACGGCGTTGTATTCGTAATCGAGCACGAGGCCAGCGCTGCCAATAATGTCTGTCGCTGCGCGCAGGACATTAAGCATTTCAATCGAGGGTTCTTCTGTCCCCATCAGGATGTGGGTGTCCAGCAAAACACGAAGCCTAAGCACTGGTCTTACTATCGCTGGCAGCATGCTTGACTCGGTTGGCTCACTGGCGGCTATCACGACATCCATACCAAAACTGGCAGCATCCATCTTAAATCTCCTATATAGGGATTAAAATATCCATAACGGCCTGCAAGGGATGAATGAATACTCTGGTCCCTCCTGCGCAGTTAATGATCGTCTCCTCTTCATATCCCATATTTGCAAGAGACGTTTTGATTCCCTTAATTGCCTCTAAAGACGTCTGAAAGGAGTTTTCGAAATAGTCTAAAAGGATTTTGGCCATTCCATAGCTATCCATAGGCAACAGTTCGGAAGAAGTGTCCATGCTATTGCTAGAATTGCGGTATTGGTCTTCAAGGGCCTCTACAATATCGACCATCGTATTCTGGAAGTCCTGCCTAAAGTCGCTATAGAAAACATCGCCAAACTCCACGGAAGGATAATAGAATCTTTGTATGCTCAGAAACCATCCAACACCGCACGCGATGACCTCTTCGCGGTTCATGCCCAAAAATCTTTCGAGCATGACTAGAACTCTTTCCTGGTCCTCTGTCGGATTGGTGTAGTGGAACCTAAAGACGACTTGCCTATTCATTCGCGCTCCTTTAATGCCGAGGTTTGTTTGTGGCTAACCAAACACCCACCTAAAACCCAACGTATAGCAGTCAGGCGTTTCTCTGATCTCTAGACTGTCTATCAGCGGATACGTTATAAAACGACCAGCATTCTTCAATGCAACGTTCCTGGCTTCTGCTATAACGGACATAAAAAGTGCTTTGTAAAAACCGAACGTAACCCATTCCGCCACCTGAACAACCCTGACCAACGTATCGTTAGTTGCGTGCACTGACATAAGGCCAGCAGCCTTGAGTTCTTCAAGTCTATCTTCTAGCTCTTCGAAATCGTAAAGGAGATCGATTCGAGGGTAGACGTATTCTGGATCTAGTGCATACCGGAGATTAGTGGGGGTTAGCACGCCTATTTCGATGATGAGCTTTAAAGCTTCTTCTATGATCTCAGTCAACGAAAGCCCGTTTTGTCTTAGATAATCGATCTCCGAACCAACAACAGAACCATCGACGAGTTCCTTTGGAAAAATCAGGACAGATATGTCTGTCCTAACTGCCGAGAAGTGCCCTATAGCGCTCATTGAAGTAATCTCCTCTTTCCATCCCCTCCAACAAATCCAGCCTCAACAAATCTACCAAAGAGGCTTCCTTGATGCGTATTTCCTTCAGCTGTATTTCTATCTTCCCTAGATCGTGTATTACGAAACACGAAACGGAATACTTTCCTTCGCTGTTATATCTGGATATTGTCCGATGAATATTGCAAATGAAACTATCGTGAAGCATAGCCATAAGTTCTTGAGCGCCGTAGTAGTTGGCGCCGAGCGTCATGAGTTTATGCATTAGGGCTTCTTCTCCGATGGGCTCTTCGAAAAGAGCCTTCTGAAGAAACGCATCAAAGAAGTCAAGGAGCATCGGCATCGTTTTGGCCGACACCTCAACCTCATAATTGCCCATAATCGACAGCGCCTCGTGGGCCGCCACAATGATGCATATCGTTTTTAACATTAGAAAAACCCCCATCCAAGTTTAGTGATCTTTTCTAATGGTTTACGCAACTTACGCCTGAAGTTACGTAGGTCTTCGGCACACGCCTCGTTGATGGTCATGGCGTCAGGGTCCAGAAAATCGTATTTTCCACTAATCGGGTCCTTAAATGGGATAGCTCCTTCATTAACCAGACGCGTCCATTCGTGGATTCTGTAGTCTCCTAGACACCTTAGCTCTACGCCACCACGCGTGTCGATTGGCTTCGCCTCCCACATGTTCCATGGACTATCGTCAGTCCTGAGCGCGTCAAACAAGCACTCATTGAACGACAGGGTAGTGCTGGTTTCTTCGGTGACACGAACAAAGTCTTCGGCAAGTGGCTTTACCAACTCATTGTCTCTGCCGACGGCTGTCAGCGATAGGGCCGGATAAATCCTTACTAGAACGTCTTCGTTTCGGCTCTGGCCATGGAACCACCGTTTGGTGGCGTTGAAGATGTCTTCGACCTCAGCCGCTACAAGCTCGCTGATGTCGTGCAACGAAATCTTAGACAGTTGTTCGCTAACGAATTCGGTCTTTTTGTTGTTTTTGTAAGCGGTCTCCAATTTCTTGAATGTCCTGCTATAGTGTTCGATGCGTGCGGCGACATCGATCAAAAATATGCCATACTTCAGTTCCGTTTCGACTAACATCTATGTGGTCCTTTTAGAAGACAGAATTATGGGACTCAATCTTAAACACAAAAGCGTTGTTGTGTTTCAGTTCTGTAGAAATGTAACAGTCCCCCATGGGGACGATGTTTCTCATTTTCCCCATTAACGAGTATAGCTGTATCTCAGCAAAAGAATGCATGCCTATCGAGCCTATCGTTTTTAGCTCCTCAAGAGACAAAGAAAAAGGCAACTCAACGACAAATCCGGACTGAACAAAAGACGTCTCGGCCATCCATGCATGCATGATTTGCTTTGCGCTGAGTCTGTGAATATTGAAACTGCTTTGTCGGTATTTTTCGATCTCGTCCTTTAAGACATCATACAGAACCGTGGTGTCAATGATGAGTATGATTTTCAATTTCAAACCCTCGTTGCGGTAGATCCTGTTTAGGTAATATGTGTCCGATTTAAACTCCAATACAAACAACATTCCCTACCACATTTAAACGCCTCTAGGTACGTTTTCACGCCGTTGGGGCATAAACGGAGGGGGCAACCAAGCCCCCTCCGCCATATGCCTTAAAACGCCTCTCAGAGACTTACAGCACCAGACCGCTGCCATGGATCGAGTCGTCCTTGCTTACCAGCGCATTCGGGCTGATGCGGCTATCGCGCTGAGCAATCATGTCGTCCAAGCGAACCTGAACTTCCTTGATCTGCCGACGGATATAATCCGCATCGGTCACGAAATGAATGGCGTGGCTGCGCGTTTGTTCCAGCGCATCTTCCGAGACATAACCACAGCACTGATATTCTGGCGTCACAGACGAATGAGCATGGTCCGTAGAGGTACAGAGCGTGAGAACCGTGATCGGAGACTTCGTTCCCCATGCTCCTGCATCTTCGTTGAAGATCTCTAAGCTGGTGAGGGTCGGTCCTTGGGAAGTGACACGAGGGTAGAACAGCCAGTTGTTGATGTCCATTCGGTCCAGCTCATGGATCGAGCTCGCGTTCATGAAAGTCAGATAGCCGATAGCACCCCGCAATTCCGTATCCATCTTGGAACGGTCCTTCAGGGACTCCATATGGCGGTAGAACACCACCACGGGCTGCTCGACTTGACGAGCAATGGCATCCAGAGACTTGAACGTGTTGATCGTGTTCTGGGTAGTAATGAGGGACTCTTGCGAGCCAACCATGACACCGACGACTGGAATCTTCCTAGACAGAAGCTCCTTCATAATCAGTGGTGCCGCGACACTCCCCGAGCCCCCGCTGGCACTGAACACCACGATGTTGAAATCGCCAGGCTTGCGGTTTAGCAGGATCTGCTTGATGTTATCGGAGATGACATTGGCGTTTTCCTTGCGAAGCTTACCAGACCCGTCAAGACCATCCAACACACAAGCTTCGTTTTCGCTGATGCCGTGTTTGGATAAATTGCTTAACGAAGTATCAATGAAGGAAACCGACAGCTCAGGCATGTTCGGTTCTTGTTCGGCATTACGGTAGATCGACACCACATTCGTGCCCATGCCACCGCAGCCATAGATGTGTACTTTAGCCATGTTACAACTCCAATTTTGTGAACGACGAAGGAGTTCAAGCGATGTCGAACCCTATTTCTTACTCGATTGCTTTCATCAAACGAGTCATACCTGTAGAGATCTTGCAAAAGACCTTTATTGCATTTGAAAACTACAATGCGCGATTACCGGTTTCGATGGATTCGATCATTCGAACCAAGATCATCGAAGAACGCGTGATGGTGGACTGCAATCTGGTTGGCGGAACCGAAGCTACTATTCCGTTACTAGGATTGCCACAAAACCGCATCGATGCATTTAATGTTTTCTACACTATTCCCAAAACCATGACCGGCGGCCGCGCCATTACGCGAGCTCTGTCAGTTTCCTACGGGGAAGGCTCCTTGATGGGCGCCACCAACATGGGATTGAGAAACTCCAGCGTTATGCAGGATGCAGTAAGCGGCGTTATGGCCGCGATGTCCCCCATCCCACAAGTATCTACAGCGTACGTATCTTTAGTCGGCGAGAACACCGTTCTTATCCAAGACAACATGGCTCTTCCGATCAACGTATACCTCCGTTGTATGCTTGAAAACGACTCTCAATTTTCACATCTACAGACAGCCTCCTATCAGCACTTTGCCAAACTGGTTGAATATGCCACGAAAGCATATATCTACGTCACCAATGTCGTTAAGATGGACAAGGGCGAAATCTATGCCGGTCAAGAGTTGGGCCGGTACAAAGAAATAGTTGACAGTTATTCAGATGCGCAACAGAACTACGAAGACCATCTGAATAAAGTCTGGCGTAAGGTGTCGTTACTCAACGACTATCAAGCTTCGCACAGACACTTGGCTAGTATTGTTGGAGGCCAATGGTAATGGTTCCGCAGGATTTTGGCACTGGCTGTCCTCTATACACTGCCATTAAAGTGTTCAATGAAAACGATGTCCCCAACACGATACCCAGGGGCCTAGTCTTCATCGTTGGAAGCAAGGGTCAAGAAGAGTTAGCCGTTTTGTCGTGTCCCTGCGGATGCGGAGATCGCCTACGTCTTAACCTCATTAAAGCGTCAAAACCTAACTGGTCATGGCTGATTGATATCGACAAAACCGTTACGTTTTGTCCATCAATCAATCGGTTAACTGGTTGCAAGAGCCACTTCTTTCTAACCGAAGGACGCGTTCAGTGGTGCGGTCGGTCAGAAATCGTTGGTCTTTAAAACGAAAAAAAGAGAGACTCCTTTTTCGGAGTCTCTCTATGCTGCATGGTCCCCACGGCCGGAATCGAACCGGCACGCCGCTAGGCGAGGGATTTTAAGTCCCTTGTGTCTACCGATTTCACCACATGGGGGTTTCAATCCGTTCTGTGTCGTTTAGCCTCCACAATCCTCTTTATACGAAGAACTCGCGAAATCCTTCCATTTTTGATCGAAGCGGATATGGTTTTTGAACGCAACATCCATATTCATGGTGGCTCCAGCTGCATGAGTATGGCCTCCTCCACCAAACGACTTAGCCACCTCGGCAGAGCTCCCCTCCCCGCATGAACGAAACGATAGGACGGCCTTGTTCCTGATTAGATCAAGACTTATGACCACGCCCACTTGAAAGTTCGTAGCATGGGCAAGATAATGTCCAGCATCGGACGAGAACACGGCCGGAGCAAAGATGGCTGGCAGAAAACGTTCTCTGCCTTCATGAAGATAGCGGAACGTGAAGATGGCCTTATCCTTCAAATGATTCTTGAGGTTATTGTTGTATGCCTGAAAAGCCACCAGACCTTCTGCATAGATTTTTTCAACGACTTCCTCATCGGACATGTCCATGAGAGAATTCAGATACTCATGACGCGTCTCGTGGTGCAGAATACGAACCCCACGATAGGCGTCGAAAACCCCTTCCTGGGTCTTATACAAATCGCCAGCCTCGATCATTTGGAGCCAGAAAGGTAGCGGAGGGATTCCCGCAGGCCTGGTGGAGAAGTCATCGAGCAGATGAGAGAAATGCTCCATGAGATAATCATGGAGCATATGCGAACCGCATTTGGTCATGTCGAAGAACGCGAAATCCAGACCCCCCAAGTTTTTCATAGCGGTGATGTGGTGGTCGAACACCACCAAACTCTTCGTCACGTCCTTGAGCTTGAGAAGGTCTTCGCGCGGAAAACTGAAATCGGCAACGATTACGTCTCTGTTTTCGAGCATATCGAGATATGTATCGATGGGATGTTTCCCATAATTCGTCTCGATGACGTAGCCTTCAGGGAAGAACCGTTTGTAGACGACGCTGCAAGCGGCGCCATCCCAACAGCTCTCGTGGGTGATCAATACGTATTGCGATTGGATTGGTACGACCATTGTTTAGCTCCTTAGTTTTCGCGTTCTGATTTGTTGATCTTGGTGTTGGCATCAATACCCAGTTCTTCGGCAAGCCCTTTATAGATATCCTCGAGGCAAATGGTCTTGCTAAAGACACCTTCATCGTTGCGGACATGAGCTTCGACAACTGCGCCTAACCAGAAGGGGTTGCCACTAGCATTAGGGCCATATGACACCGATCCCGACGTGACGATCAGCACCTCATTTTTGGCCACGTATGGCATGACGTGAACTGGCTTGCTCCTTTAATTTAAATTGAAGACACAAAGGCCTCTCCTTCGGGAGAGGCCTTATAGAGCTCGACGTTAGGAAAGGATTTGATATAACGCTCGAAGTCTCGATAGAGCTTATACCGGGACTTGTAGCGCTGCGGGTTTGACACGCATGTCAATACATACAGCTTTCCATCAAAAATAGCTCCCATTCAATGGACGATTTGTCTCCTGAGACGTTTTGTCTCAAGGTCATCTGGATCAACGTCGGGGTCGTGGAAGCCGGCATCTCTTAAGGCATCGAAAAACCTTTCGGCTGGTATTTTAAGCAAATACCTTTTGAATGGCGCTTCGTTGGGCATGTCGCTGGGTAGTTGGGTTTTATCTAACGACCGAGAATCTTCGTATTTCTCAAGAGCAGCACGCGCTCTTTCGATTCTCTGCTTAACGTGTAATCCTATCGAAAATTGGTCTGGCTTTACTTCAACGAAGAAAGTTGGACCAGCGTGGCCTTCTGGCGGGCTGACATGAGTCCACATCTTTCTATAGCGCTTTCTTCTACAGTTAATCACTTTGTAGCAGTTATTAATAGCCATGGATTTGTCCTCGTACATACGATGCTGACTGGAAAAAAAGAGATTCCCTTCTATGGGAATCTCTTTTGCTCGAACCTAATTACGCTTCCCGTAGTACAGATTTTCCGCCAATGAGCACCCGTGCGGAAAAGGACTTACGTATCTCTTCTCGAGACACGACTGGCCACTTATACCCGGACTTGGTGTCGTCCGCATACACCACCATTACGCCAGCGAACATGGCGATGGCCCTTTCGTGAAAGCTCAACCGAAGCATGTTGTACAACGTCGATTTTGAGATGCCCGACAACTGAGACAGCTGCCTAATTGTTACGTTCTCGATCTCTGTTTTGCGGTTCGGCGCCAACACAACAGCATTCGTGAGTGTGGTGCGACGTTTCCCCGTGCCGTAGCCGCGCGAGTTTCGGTTAAACGACACCTCATACCCGTTCAACGTGAATACGCCCGTGCTTGAGCCTTTTGGGATCGCGTTGCAGACTGCGTTTACCGACCACCCGTCGCCCATCATCCTACACAACCCCGTGATTGTGAGGTAGCGAACATTGTGGTCGCTTATTTTTATAAATCCGGAAACAGCCATTTTGGTAACCTCGTCATTTTTGACATATGGGTTGAATGGGCGCAACACAGGCCCATCCCTCAATGCTCTTTTGGAGAGCATTGAGGGATGGGTCGGAGAACCGGATTGGATGCTTCTGCTTCCGGGAATAGCGCTTCTCGGTATGGTAGCCGCTACCGCACGACTGCATGTGTACAGCGACCCAATTACGGGTCTTTGACTTTGTTTGTTTCTTCAAGGCATTTCTCCTCACTAATAGTGCAGAGCCTGCACAAATGACATAGTCCGAAGTAGGGATTTTAGTTCTTCAAGATTCAACCTTAAATACTCCTGACTATTTACTCTAAAGTAATGTACATCTGAATTTTCTTTCAATCGGATTATGGAAAAAAGAGGGAGGGTTGCCTCCCTCTTTAAACAACTTCACGTATGTTGTCCTTTTACCAGTTAAGACTTCGGCTTTCGGTAGTCGCCATCAGACCAATCTCTTGCTCCATCGAGCTGCCAAAAACGGCATCGAGCGTTAGATCTGCGCTTTCCAGAGCCACGGTAGAGTCAGCAGCGATGCTAATCCCTAGCAGCTGATTAACCTGCTGCATGCTCCACTCCATGATGTCTTTCGATCGCGTGGATATGTTTGGCTCTTCCCCCGTATCCAAGAGAACGCGATAGACATAGACTTGGGTATCCTGACCCAAACGATGGCAACGAGAAACAGCTTGCTGGTACTCATAGTCACGGAACGGCGTGTTCATCATGATGATCGAATTGGCTACGATCAGTGGCACGGCAGTAGACAGCGACTTAAATGTGGCTATCATCGGGTTGGCGTTTGGATCGGTCTCGAAACGCTTTACGATCGACGTTACCATAGAGTTGGTATCGCCATAAACAACCAAAGGGTTAAGTTTGTCTTTGATCAGTCGATCCGAGACATCGTCCACCACATCGACATAGCTCGTAAAGACGACAGTCTTCTTTGCCGCATCCTTAATGAGTCTTGTCAACGGAGCAGAGCTCACCAAAGAACGATAGCAATCAATTCGCTTTCTCCCTAGGATACGCCCTAAACACTCGCCTTGTATCTTGAGCTCTAGATACTTAACAACCGAACGAGCGTCTAAGAAAGCGTTCTTGAGCGGCTGCTGAAGCGCTGGAGCAACGACACCTTTCTCGAATTTGTTACAGAACATCACCATGTCTTTCATCGTAGCAGGATCGTAACCCTTACGAATGCTGGATATGAAAGTCTTGTATTGGGAGTATTTCTTTTCCTCGCCTTTAAAATAGGGACTTTTCTCAAACACAGCCAAAGCTTCTTCGTATGTCTCTACAAAAGACTTGAAGTTAGCCTTATAGAACTTGGTGCGTTCTTCGATAAAGGCTTTCATATCTAAACGAATATTGTCTAGTGTGTAATCGGAGGAGTCGTCGGTCTTGACGAGAATATCTTCGACGATAGGCTCTGTTGTAACGACCAACGCTTTGTCAGTCTTAAAAGACATCAGCCCAATTCGGTTACTCAATATCTCAATACCGCGAGTACGGCTCATGCCATAGACGCTCTTGAAGATATCGATGGTTCTTCCTTTGAACATTGGATCGACAGTCGACAAGAACGGAATGACTTCGGCACCTAGAGCCTTGATTGGCGTGCCAGACGACCATATGACGTTGCGCGTCGGTAGCATCTGGCAAATCTCAATAAACGTATTGGTTCTCTGTGCCGTGATTTCGTTAAAGTTATGCGACTCATCCAGAACAATGAAGGGCTTTTTGAAGTGTCTAGACTGCACTAATTGTTTAGCCTTTTCTAAGGCCTCGAAATGGAAAACGAAGAACCGGCAAGAATCAGTAAACGGCTTCTTATCTTGAGACACCCATACTTCCGGAACCTCGTTAAAACGCGATTTTATCGTGGCTTCCCATACCGTGTAGAGGGAGTTGTTAGGAGCTACGATGATGAAAACATCGCTGCTGAGACAGGTGCCTAATGCCAATGCAGCAATCGTCTTGCCTGTTCCGGCTGGCAACGAAAGCATATAACCATTCAGTCGGTACTGCGGGACTCTCAGGTTGTAGGTATTGAGGAAGTCCATCTGATGGTCCATGAGGGACACGTTCATTTTAGTCAACAGACTAAAATCGAGTATGCCTGGCTGCTCCGTGATGGTCGTAATGGCCCACGTGTTCCTCTCGATGAGATCCGCTACATAGCGGTATTTGGGGGCCTGGATACGGTTATAACGGTTTCCTGCAATCTTTCTGAAAACAAAAATCATGTCGGGAACAAAGAACGCATAGAAAGAGATTCGGTAGCCAGAACTGTTTTTCGTTAGGATGTTGTCAACAAGGCCAGCTGGCCATTCTCTACCGAAATCCTTCTTGAAATCGTAAACACTAATACCCTCTATAGTCACTAGGTCTCGTTCTTGCTTAACGTCGACCATAGAAAAAACGTTTTTCAGTACGCCAAACATGATTTTTAATTCCTGAAAAGGCCAGAAGTTCACACGATTTCAGTCACAATCTACAAAACAAAAAAAAGAGGACCCCTTCTGGGATCCCCTCTAAACTTAATCAGACGAATTCGACCGATTGTTCTTCCAACGACGGGATGAGACCTTGCCTCTTAACAATCGCGTCTCCGCAAGACGGCACGTAATCCAGAGCAGCAAAGACTCGATGCTCGCCTTTTTGTGACCTTACGTCAAACAGGTAAGCAACAGGCTTCTTGAGGGCGGCCATCTTTTTCTTGTTTTTGTTAACAAGATCTTTGACGCGCTCTGCGAGATGGGCAACGGCAAAATGGGCCTCATCTGTCGATGAAATGTCTTCGTATTCCGAACCGACATCTTCGCCCAACTCACGCACCGTGTCTATCAATGCTTCGATAGAAACAGCTAGGCTAGACTGGATGGATTCAGACAGTTTCTTACCAGAGATGGCCGTGGGTTTATCGAGGCCAAAAAGGTCATACGGGGAGACGCCTAAGACGTTACAGGCGATGATCTCCGATTCCCGCGACAGAGGCACCGTACCATTGAAGACTCTCGTTAAACGGGCTGTAGATGTCTCCAAAAGCATGGCCAGCTCGTCGAAGCTAAGGTTCTTTTTGCGGGCGCCAGCCAGGAGAATCTTCTTGATGTTGACGTTGTTCATGGAAAAATTCCTTTTTTTAAGGCATTAAGCCATCGATTCGCGGCGGTAGTTTTGCTCGAGGCGCTCAGCGTAGACAGCGACTTGACCTGTGCCATTGTATTCGCGAGCAGCGGTCGTCCAATCTTTTCGACGCACTGCATTCAGAATACCAGGATTGATGCGAATGAAGCGAACGAACATCTCCAGATGGTCAATCTCGGAAGCCAGCGCTGCACGGTAGAAAGAGCCGATCTCGGTATAGCCAAGGTCTTTCCAGTAGTAGCCCATGATTTGGAATTTACCCCAGCTGGAACATTCCTCAGGAAGATCGACAGAAACGCCAAGAGATGCACACAGCTTCATTGCCCGGTCGATACGGCCATATTCGGCTTCTCCACCAATGTAGCCGCCCCATGACGCGTTGCACAGATCGGGATTTTCTTCCGATGCCTTAGCCAGTTCTTCTGGCGATATAAGCTTCGCCAGTCGTGCATGAAGCTGACCGCGCTCAAACAACACAGCCGGACTACCATCCGGCAGGAACGATTCGCGGCCAGTCTCCGTATCGGAGAAAGCCTTGATGGCTGCTACCTCAACACCAAGCTCCAGCGCGGCATGAACGTAGTCCTGATTGGACAACATCACTGGCGTCGTGACGATGCCTAGAGCCTTAATGAGATCGGCACGAACGACGCCGTCGGGACTGATCTGATGGGTCTTCTGTGCCTCGATAACTGCGGCTTTAGTACCGGGACCAAACACTCCATCGGCTGAAATATTCAACTTCAGCTGAAGCAGCTTTACGCAGTTGTTGAAATCGCCTTCTTGCATGTAAGCCAACATCTTTGTAGCTCCTTTAAACTCGAGTCAGTAGTAATCTATCCCACAGGATTCCGTCTGGCTCTGTGGTAGGTTGGTTCAGCGTCTCGGTCTCGAACAAACAACCGATTTCATCCGGAATGACGAAAAAAGCGTCTCCCTTATAGTCTTCTGTAGGATGCAGGATTCGGGTCAGATAAATCCTGTCGCAGGACTTGAGCGCGGTTTGATAAACCGTTTCTCCGCCGATTACGAAGATCTCGCCTTGCTCATTAGGGATCTTCTTGGCTTCCGACAAAGCCTCTTCAAAAGAACTATGGAAGCTTACTAGCGTGTTCGGGTGCACACGTCCTATTTCTTTCGTCAATACCAGGTGCCGTCTATGCGGCAAGACAAAAGGCAAAGACTCAAAAGTTTTTCTGCCCATAATCATCGGACAGCATCCCGTTTTTTCACGGAAGAATTTGAGGTCAGAGGACAAATGCCACGGAATCTTGTTTTCGAACCCAATCACGCCATTGTTAGAAGCCGCGACAATCAACGAAAGCTTCATGAAGACCTGTCTCCTTTTTTAAAGGCCATAAAAAAAAATGGACACCCATACAGGATTCGCTCCTTCCGCTGGCCAGCGGAAGGAATGGGCTATATGGGCTCCTGGCTTCACTTCTCGATAACGAAGTGAAGCTGACGGTCTACGATACTAGCCGTCACACGGCGATTTAAGGTCGCCGACGCGGACGCACAAGCATCCGCGATTTCTTGGAGCGTGAGCTCCTCGGGCCAGACCACGGTTTCCCGTGAAACACGGCCCTCACCACGGGCGCACAAGACGCCCATGGTGTAACCCTCCCACGTGGGAGGGCCGACGTCCGTTCCGACGTCGGCTAGGTACGCTGTCGTACCTTCTACCACCGCACTGGCCAATGCGGCGGCAACATCGAACATACGTTCCATTTTCGGAACCCCCTTGTTGCCCTATTGGGCATTCCAGAGAAGCAGGATTGCTTCTCCTATTCACCTTAGTAGTATGTATCTGAAACATTCTGGAATCAAAGAATCGCGCCACATAGAACCATGTCTTTGGTCTATCCAAAGACTCGCTAGAGACAATGCATTTAGACTCCTAAACCCACCTAAGGGTTTACTCGTTTTGATTCACTTACAGATTGAAGCCCACTTAAGGGATACATATGTACGATACACTTCTTAATGCAAACCCATTAAAGGGCTGTTCTCCAACGATACACTGTGTAATAAAGATCCATTCAAGGACTAGCAAGTATTGACGCATTGTCGATACACTAATTGTAGCAGATCCATTCAAGTACTGGCGTACAAAGATGAAAAGAAAGAGAGGGTCCTTAACAGACCCTCTCTGTGCTGCTAGGCCAACATGTTCTCCGGCTCGTCCCAATAACTCAGGCCGTCCAAGAACCGCTGGTGTCGCGCAGCTGTCTTTTCAGGCTCGGTCGGGAAGGACGGCTGTCCCATGTCAGGCCTTGGCTGCAAATGCTTCCGGTTCAGCATCCCCTCAGCGTAGCTGGTGGAGCGCGTAAAACCTTCGGCGTCGCACATGGCCCGATGGAGGTCCGTCAGAAACTGCTTGATCATGCGGCGACGAGCCATCATCTCGATATGAGCAGGCGTCTTCTCCGCATGCTGAGGCATATGCTTCAGCCGTTCCTTGTAGTTCAAGTACGATGGATAGTACTTCGGGTTCTTGGCCTTGATGAAACAGGTCGACAGTACCCCAACCAAACACCGCTTCACGAAGCGGTTGTGACTGAGTGACGTCTTGGTAGCGGTTTCGCCGTCCTTGTTGATATATTCCCGCTGCACCAGATGATGCTTCTTGGAGCCACGGCCCTCGTTGCATTCGACCAGTTCGCCCTTGTCGTCAGTGTAGTGCGTCACCACATCAATGCCGGCATAGGCATGGAAATTCGACGGGTGGCGCCCACAGTTCTCATCGATACGGAAGAAGGACAGGCATACAGCCGCCATACGAGGCCCACAGCCACGGACTCCTTCAAAGAAGTAGTCCCACATGGGGTCCTGCTTGATCATCTCCTCAATGTCTTTGGAGGCCGCTTCCTCATCGCGCAACAGGTTCAGGTAGGTGCCAACCATGGAATACTCGGCGAAACTGGTGATGATCTCGTCGGGTTTGAATTTGGCCCTGGAGACGCGCTTGGGACGGGAGCCCGCGTACGTACCGACGATACCGTCCGTGATACGGTCATAGGAGGCACGAAGGAGCTTGATCGTGTCTTGACCCTCTTTATCCAAGTCCTTCTCGGCCTTGGAGGGCGTCTGGCCGACATGAATGGCCTTCCAGGCAGCCACCACACGGTTGCCGGTACCGACGCGCAGCTGCTGGAGCTGGTACACCGACGAGACCATATGGCGATAAATCGATTTCGGATCATTGGCATCGAAGGCCGAGTGCAGGTCTTTCTGCTCGCCTTCGGTCATGCTGGTTTCTTCACTTTCGAAATTGTCGTTAGTCGACATGGCTTTGACTCCTTGGGGCGGATGTCGCAAGAGTTTGATGGATACGTTTTACTGGGTAGGCGCATCAAAAGCGCTATATCGATACTACACAAGCAGGTAGTACGGGTTTGAAATATTCTGGAAAAGGGCTAGTTTTTGGAGATTAACAACACACTGAGTAACACAGATCCATTGCATCCAATTAACAACATAGAGAGGGACTTTGGTCCCTCTCTGATTAAACAGTTACGACTGCTTGGTGGTCTTGTCTTCCTGAAGAGTGCCATCCTGAAGGACTCGACGCTGGAGTGATTCGCGAGTAGTCGGGACGGCAAATATCGTCTGCATGGTTTCGCGCATGCCTTCCATCTTGGCGACGGCAGCAACCGATGCGTCGTGATCGTCGTTATAACGCGCCTCGGCTTCGTGACGAAGACGCACCTCATTGTTCATCAACTGCTCCGTAAAGCCCAAATCTTCTCGAAGGCGTTTGACCACGGCATTATTGGTTGTCTCCATGTCCGCAATCTGGGCCTTGAGTTCGGTGTTCAGTGCGGCAGTAGCGTCCAGCTGCTTCGCCAACGCTTCGTAGTTCGCGACCATAGCGGCGATCATGGCATCGACCTTGGCCTTTTCGATCTTGGCCGTGGTCTTGGTCAAATTGGCGGCAAAGGCCATCAGCTCGGCGCCGGAAAGGTTCTTGAAGTCGTAGTCCACAGCAGGGATGGCGGCGGTCTTGTCAGCAGTTGCTTTGGTGCTCATAGGTTTGCTCCTTGGTTAAAACGCGTTGTTTTGAAACAGATGGTTGTTAGCGGTTGGCCAGCTTCTTTCGGAGAGCTCGATACTCTTCCTGCAAGGCTTGCTTTTCAGAATCCGATAGATCATTTAAAGCGGGTTGGCAGTCGGCGCCTATATAGCTGTTTAAGAGAACCTTTTGCTCATCCGAAGGATAAATCCTATACCGATAACCTTTCTTGGGTCCCTCTACCGAGGGACGAGTAGTCTCTAGTAGAGTAGACATAATTTAAGATCCTTTATGGAAGAATGTTTATAGTATTGTATTAATATACAACATTTAAATACACAGCGCTTATATCCCCGCCCTGAAGGACGGGGTCTTACGCGCCTTACTGATAAACAGATGTCATGTTAAGCTCCTTAATCTTTTAATCGAAAGCTTTCAAGACCCCCAGGTCTTGGAAATGAACCCAATCGTGGAAGAAAAACCAGTACTTCATCTTGAGATGAAACACAAGCTGTTCTTCTTCATGGAAAAACATAACGTGTAAAATGTCGTTTTTGAATTCGTGGGCAAAGAGTTTGAAACCACGATTATGGAGGGCTCGAACAACAGCACCGACGACTATGCTAGCCACCGCTGAACAGCCATCGCCATCGGCATTGAGTACTTCGGGGTAGGCTGTAAAAATAGCTATCAACCAGCTTTCGAGCTCACTAGGCTCTTTCACTTCTTCATGGGTTTTGATGAGGTCCATAGCGATCTTTGAGACCCTTGTTTCCGTCAACATCAGCCAAACATTGGCCGCATAATCGATGGGTTTCTTGAAGGCATCTGGAAAGCGTTCTTTGAAATAAGGGACCGAGAGACACAGATGAATATCTTCGTACTCGAACAGGTCGTTGGTACTGACGTGGTGTTCGGTTTCGACCGCGAAGAAAGCGCCCCATTTGATCAGCTGGTCAGCATAGGGTTGTTCTGTCCCTACGCCAGCAAAGACACTGTCTATGACCTCCATACTGAATTTCGAAAACGGGAAGTCTACGAAAGCCGGATCGTTCATACGGCTCTGTGCGGTGGCAATACAGAATCGAACGTTCGACGTTTTGTCAGAACCAGCTGCGGACGGCTTGGGGAAGTCAACAACGTTGGTCATGTTAAACCCTCCTATCCTAGCAAAGATGAATGGTTTGGATCCACCGGACCTTAGCTTCGAGAACCTCTGTGCCCATGATGAGGTGGAGCACGAAGCTCTTGCCACCACGCTGCACGGCGGAGACGAACATCTTATCCAGCTGCTTCTCCGTAAAGAACATCTCCATGGCATCACTGACAAAGCGGTTCTGCATCGGGAAGATTGTACGGAAGGGATGGGTCTCGGAGGACAGCTCTGGTAGGCCAAAAGGACTTGACTGAACGTCCATGATCAGTTTGAAACTGCTGCTCGGCCCGACACCCCAGACGTACGATAGACCGGAGACAGCTCTGGCAGGATGCATTCCATAATCGAATTCTCGCCGATCCACTCGGGAGGCGACGACCATGTGTTTTTTCTTGAGGGTTTCAAACTGCTTGTCGAGCATTTCTTCCAGGGTCATACGTTATACTCCTTCTAGTAGTCCCCTTCCTTCAGGGAGGGGAGGCTCAATGTCTTTTCTGCTTCTGGTTTGGTACTCATTGTATTTGCTCCTTGGTTAATTTGGCATGGTTATAGTACTTGGGTTAAGCTATCTTTGGTCCATCTGCCGACTTGAGTCTGAATACAATACCTGGCAGATTGGTGCCTGGCAAGCTTCTTACTTCAGCCGCCAATGCTTCTTTGGTTATGTATTCAAAACGTTCGCAGACGAGAAGGGTTTCAGCCACGGTAAGATTGCCAGTTTGATGAATTTTATTCATCAGGTTAAGGTGCGGTTCCGAATGCAGGTAATTTTGAATATATGAACTCGAGAACCCTTCTTTAAAGTACTCCAACAGTTGTTTGACGACCGACTCGACATGATCTCCTCGTACCGGTGTCGTTGAGTAATCCGTCGGCTTAGCCTTATCTGAATCGGCCTTCAGTATTTGTAGTTCTGTCATTTGGTATGCTCCTTGGTCAAACCTAAGATTGTTTCAGTCGGATTGGCTGATTTCTTTATGGATTCGATCACGATTTAAGTTCCTCATTCAGAAATAGCGTAAAGGCTACGCGTTGGTAATATATATCTTCGGTCGTCTACGATCCAATAGGCGGTTGTTTGGCCACGATCGCTTCTACTCTATCGTAGCCGTCAACAAGTTCGATCTCGATATCAATGATGTTTCTATCTGAATTTTAGCTCATCGATCGCATTTCGATAGAGAGCATTCCGCTTGAGAATAGCCGACTTGGCGGGTCCTTGTCGATAGCACTAACTCTGTTCAGGCAGGGAGGGGAGGCTCAATGCAATGCTCCTTATCTCAATAAAATGAATAGCCTTCTTCTCCAGGGAGTCTGTTTTCGTCATCTCCTAAAAACACAACGATAGCTTCGTGTTCTGGATTGATCCGATAAAAATGATGACAAATCAAATGTCGTTCAGCCCATTTTTCCAACAGAGGTACTTTGGTTATCTGAAACCGGACTGGGGCATCTGTACCACGAATGCGATAATGCTCTCCAATGCACTTGCCAGTGACCTCTCCATCGTTCTTGAGCTCATCTGCCAGCATGTTTAAAATGTCTTGACAAAAATTGGGAGGAACTGAACTCTCCAGTACAATTTCTTTCCCATAGTCAGGACATAGTCCGATAGTGTATCCGAATGGAGTTGTTTGCTCATCTCCTCCTACGTACACGACTGCAAAACCGTGCTCATTTATGATTTTGTCAATACTTACATGAAAATCTTCAATCTTTTCGTCTGAAATACTCATTCCATTTCTCTTTTTGTTAAAAAAACCTTTAGGGATTTTAAATCGATAAGCCTGTTCAAGCTCAAGACCGTTAGCTAATGCTCTTTGATTCGTTCTGTTGGTTTAACTTGAGCCGGATGTATTCGTAAAGGACACCTAAACATTTGGCATTCACCATGAACGATATGTCACAGCGTCCGTCTTCCGGCCAAGTCGCCATGAGGTATCCAGTCATTTTTTGTTCGCTATTAAGGACTCGTTGTGTTTCGGTAATAAAGTAATCTCGATGGTCATTATTAAGCTTAATGACATTCTCATCTACTACATGAGACGAAGCACTCTCCCCAACACTAACTTCAGCCTTTGAAAAGAACCAACCACTTAGTTTATCCAAAGCGGTTCGTAGTCGGCCCAAATCGCTATGGTACGTTGTATTGAGAAATATAAGGGGGTGGCTATTGTCTTCGGACAACATAAAACATTTGTGAGGGACAGAAAAGGGATGATTAAGAATCGTCTTGGCCGCCTGCCGTTTCCATGGCTCTATAAGCGTGGGAATATCTGCATCTAGGTTGGAAACTACCTCATATTCCTGAGGTTCCTGTACGACGCTGCTATGTTGATCAATGTACCGGAAAAATAGATTACCTAAATCTCTTAATACACCGATCTTTTCGTCCTCTCTTACCAAATCCTTTTCATCCTCTCTTGCCAAATCTTTGCTATGAAAAAATACAGACTCATTGCCGTCTTTAGTAGTCGCCAATACAACATAATCTGTCGAATCGTCGATGTCAAGAATAGTATTTATGAAATCAATTTTCCATTTCGGAAGATCTTTTAATGAAATAGATTCTTTGTCGTTTGGCTCACGCAAATCTACAACGCTAGTCATCTAAAATCTCCTTGAATTAGCCCCTCCCGAAGGAGGGGCTATTATGCCGCCTTTACGCCGGCTCCGCTTGGGTGCCGTAATTGAGCCTCCCCGCCCTGAAGGACGGGGTCTTACGCGCCGTAAATAACAGCATGCTTTACGATGGAAGCATCGATGAGATCCAGGAACGCGAAGATACGGGGCCAGACGTCATGCCACTTCAGCTGGCCCAAACCACACCCGAGCTTCGGGATGGCCAACGACTCCAGGGGTCCGTGCTCTGCAGCCCGAGCAACCAAAACGACGCGCAGGGCCTCTAACGACGCGTCGATGATGTCCAAAGACGATGGGTTTCTCCAGTGGTCTTTGGTGGGGACAAAGAACGCCAGGGTTTCAGGAGGCCCTGCATTCAAAACTGCCGTCGTTACCCGACCCAACGACAGCTCACCGGAATCGCAGTGGGCTACGTAGCTGCTGTACCCTTGGGGATACCGCTGCTTGAACGCAAGGGCCAATCCAGCTCCCATCACTCCTACGCAGTTCACAGGGATCACAAGTCCTTGTTCAGTGGACTCGAGCATGTCGCTGAACGGTACGATGCTAATTTGGCATGGATCTTTTTTATTCAAAATTCCTCACTCCTTTTTCGTCTGCTTCGCGAACGGCACCGGTTCTCTATACCGCCACCGGCAGTTTGATGAACGGATGATGCTTGTAGTTGACGATATGGAAGTCTTCGGGCACGAAGTCATCCAGACTGGCCACGGACTTGTTGATGTGCAGGCTCGGTAGAGGAAACGGCTCTCGATCCAGAACCGGACGCATCAGCTCGATCTGGTTCTCGTAGATATGCAGATTGCCAATCGAATAGACCAGCTCACCGACGTCATAACCACAGACTTGAGCCAGCATATGCGTCAACAAGGCATAGGAGGCTATGTTGAACGGCGCGCCAACTGGTCCATCATTTGACCGGATTTGAACCATACACGACAGCTTATGCGGCATGTCGTTGGGTTGAGCTTCGACGTGGAACTGCATGGCATAGTGGCAAGGAGCCAAACACATGAGGCCCATTAAAGCATTCTCTTGAGGGCTCTTGGTCTCGTCTGGCAGCAATGCAGGATTCCAAGCACTGACGATATGGCGACGGGAGAAGGGACGCTTCTTCAGGTTATCAACCAACTCAGCCATCTGGTCAATCGTACCGCCATGGGACGATTCCCAACGACGCCATTGAGCACCGTAGATCGGGCCTAACGTACCTTCAGGAATTACATCGAATTTGCCATTGACCTGGATCTTGGTATCCGATTCCAAAGCCCAAGGCGTCCAGAAGTTACAACCCAGGTCCTTGAACTCCTGGTTGGTGGTGGCTCCCTTCAGGAAGGCCAGCAATTCGCCCACACAGGGCCCAAATGCAGTCTTCTTGAGGGTGACCAAAGGAAACCCTTCCTGAAGGTCAAAACGGGTCTGGTAGCCGAATACGGCCACGGTCTTGACACCGGTACGGTTATCCGCCAATGACCGGGTGGCGTCGTACTTGTTGATCAGCAGACGTATCATGTCTTGGTATTGTTTCAAAGAGATGCTCCTTTTAATTGACTATTTCTTGGCTATAGACGGTTTAGTCGAAACAAACGTGTTCAACGCTTTGACCGCATTTCTTAGAGGAGTGCGTCGTAGCACTCCCTCCTGGGAGGGTTTAGCGCTCTACAAGGGTAATGTATGCTTGATTTTCTATGGAGCGTACCCGTAGACCGCTGTCGAGGTTATTGTTTTCGGACAATTTGAGCCCCCCCCCCCTCCCTTAAGGAAGAGGAGGCTCAACTCATCTGAGGGAGAATGTTCGAACCATGTAGATAGTGCCAACCAACATAGTGTTTTCGCCTAGATTCAATATTAAGTTGAATTGGTTTCGGCTATGGCTTGGTCGACTGATGCGCATTCGGCGGAGCTCATCTGCGCTAAAAACTCTTTCCATGCCTTTATAGACGCTGTGTCGTTCTGGATAGCAATCCGAAATCGCAAATATCGCGCTGGAAGCTTTCTTAACATTGGTCTTATCAGAGACCGACACGGAAAGAACGAGCCTATAGGACGACGTTGGGTTGATCGACCAAATGTACTTTCTCTCCTCGATACCTTTGTAGTCGCGTTGCCGAATGACAGCGGCTATTCCTTTGTCGGCATCGATGATCTTTTCGATGCGAGACGCCATTTCTTTTGTGGCGCAGATTGTCATTTTGGAAACTCCATTCATTTTGGGCCTTTGTTCCAGCCTATGGCCTGTCCATAATTCGGGGATGTGGCTCCAGCAGCACTCGACAAGTCGGATTGAATACGGAATTCAATCGTAAACTCACCGTTCAATTTCCAGCCCATGGCGAAATGCAGAAACTCCCTGGCACTGGGATTCTTGGCAGCCCATCGGATACCGATCCCGATGAAGAACGGGAGCATGAAGCGGATGCAGAAAACGCCGTTGTAGAACAAACTCTGGTCACCGCTATGGCCTATCTTTAAATCTCCCCATATCCACTTGCCCTTGTTCTTATACAAAAGCGTAAGAACGAACAGCGGCACGATGAGACGTAGCGGCAAGGTCAGAATGCCCTTAGGGCCAGCCAACCAAAGCATGACGTTTCTCAACCATTCTTTTAATTTAGACACATTAGGGCTCCTTGGTTGTTTCGGTATAGAAGATCTTGCTACGAAGTTCGTAGCCCATCAGAGGCCATATCTTGTCGATGGCGTTTTCTTTGGCAATTTTCTTTCCCTTTTCGGGATCGAAGTTTTCTGAATGGACGCAAGCAGACTCTCCAGTCACCACAAAGCCGTTCTTCAAAGTTAGGATACAGAAAGTGAGACGCTGAAAGCCGTCTGGAATGTAGTTCGATTTGCTGGCGGTTAGCTGAAAAGACAAGGCCTCAGCGGCGGTAAAGTAGTGTTCAGCGGAGATATTGGCGTTGATGTCGTCTAGCGTTACTTGAGATTTAACCATCTTGATGCGTTTCTCTATCTGATAGTTTAAGAACGACGAAACCAACCAAACTTCTTAATCAAAACCGCAAGTGCTCGGATGGTATAGTCCTGGTTTGAGACAGTAGGCGCTGTGATTGTCGACAGTCCTTCATTGGTGTCGTGTTCCTCTTTCTTCTTACCTCCATTCCATGCTTTGTATGTTTCCTCTCTTTTCTTAAAGAATCCCAATACCTTAGACCTGATCTCATCGTCGGTATCGTTCGGCAAAATCCCTATCCTGCTAAAAGACCTCTTGATGACTTGACGGGCGTGTTCTTCTCTGTCCGTGTCTTGGATGCTGGTATAGTCTCTATCCGTTATGGTTTTCTTAAGATTCCCTAAGGGAGTCGAGATTACCTTATTCCTATTCCTCGGAACGATAGATTTCGAAACCCTTCGAAGCCTATAGATTATTTCGGCAGGAGGCGCTAGTCCTGCCTTGTAGTAATAGCTAGACGGAACGTGCTCGTTGGGGTGTAGTTCTACGTAGACGAACATGGCCCGAAGGGCAATGATCTGGTCGGCTAGAATATGGTGATGGAAGAACGGATCTTTCATCCGTTCTTCCAGCCTCTCAACCGTCGTTATTTCCATGGAACTGCGCCCTCCATCTTTAATCGTTTTCGGCCTCATAGATTTTGAGTTTTTCTTCAGCTTCCTCAAGTTCCCGTTGCACTTCCTCCAACTCAGCGATGGCTTCGTCTGCCGCTTTCTTATTGAAGTCTGCCATCTTGACGAGATCGGCCTGATGACGCATCGAGTCTGCGAGAGTTTGCTGCATGCTAACTGTTTTCTCGACAACAACATCGAGGGCAGTCGTTAAATGATGCACAAGCTCCGATAAAAGCTTGGCGTTGATTTTATAGTCCAACAAACCCATGAGTGTTTGGTTGATGCTATTGTCGTTGCCTTGCAGTCGGTATCGATGGCCATCGTGAACGAAGTATCCTTTGAGGATTTGGCTTTTGTCGTCGACGATTTCTAAAGAACGTATAATAGACATCTTCTGATGCTCCATTAAAAAAAGAATTAGAGCAGGAAGCTCAAGTGTGTAATGTGTATCTAAAAAAAACAACGAATCGACAGCACATAGAACCAGAGAACCCATAGGAAGGGCCTCTGGTTCTATTTTTACGGCTGGTAGGCATCATCGGGAATGGTCTCTAGGACCTTTACCTTTGTGTCGTCTTTGATTGAGGCGCTATTGACGTATCCAACCATGTTGGGGTTGTTCTCGATGATCTTAACGACCAAAGAGTCGTCTTCAAGCGCAGTAGGCGGCTCGCCTCTTCCCGTGAAAAGGAGCTTAGACCAATAAGACTCCATTTCGTTCTGGTTGCGATCGGCCACCCTCAGATAGAAGTACTTCATCAAAGACCTGTTGTTTACCGGGATCACCGCCACGTTGTTGTCGAACGTATGGACTCGATCTAGAAAAACATCCCTGATAGACGCCGGACTTGTGTTCGTCACTTGAGCTGCCACAGAGACAATCACGGCAATATCGGCTCGAGCTACTGACATAAGGAATAGGCATGCGAAAAACATCCAATACTTTCTCATGGTTATTCCCTCCCTTAAAAAACAAAGTCGATGCCAGCTGCAAAGAGCTGGATGGCTTTACGGGAGCTATAGAAATCAGTAACGCTAGGGTTCAGGTATGTAAAACGTCCCTGAGCTCCTGCTGGTTTAACGATATAGTCGTATTGAATTTTGAAATCCATCTTTGGATGGAAATCCCAACGCAATCCGGTCGTATACATAAACGAGTTGTTAGTTCCGGCCTGTACAGCTTGCCCAAACCCATTGACGAACGCGGCTTGTCCAGCCAATGATGAAGGCGCGCTGATGGGCGTGAGATTCGACGAATTCAGTTCTTGTCGGGTATCTTCAAACTGTACGTAAGGCGTGAATTCCCTTATGTGTATGCCGCCCTGTAAATAAAACGACTGCGAAGACGGGATCGTGAAGTCTGTTCCAATATAGTTGCGTGTCCACTCACCCACAAACAGCCACCGATCTGAGTCGTAGGTGTATGCGGCATCGACATACCTGAACTCAACGTCATTGACCTGGGTGTTTGACGATACCTCTTGTGCACCAGGCGCTCCTGCTGCTAGCAATTGGTCAAGACTTTGCCAATACATCTCGTAGTAAGCATCCATAAGCTTTACCCTACCTTCTTCGGCAGAAAAACGAAAGCTATGGTTGCCGTCGTCGGCCGAGAAATGTAGACTTCCTAAACGGGCATGAACCCTAAAGACATCCCCTGTAGGAGGAGCCATGATGTCATACTTCTGGTTAAAGACGCCGTAGTTAGCCCCTAGACGATAGAATACGTCGTTGTAACGAAACGAGTATTCGTAATCCACCCCATTGATCTGGTCGATAGGATTCAGCATGTAGGTGAATGGCAGGTGTATCGTGGGTCGCGTATAGCCTACAAAACGCGTATCTGAATACAGAAACGTATCGTTGGCCATTCGTCCCAGTCTCAACAGAGAGTTCTCTGTCGGTCGGTATTTTAAGAGAGCCCATTCGAAGTATGGTTTTCTCGATCCATCCATCAGACTACGAGACATTACCTGTGCTGTAGCCGACCATCGGTCGTTGATATGTGCATCTGCTTGTACTGCTAACAATGAGTCTGGAGATATCGAGGTAGCTCTCGAATAACCGACGCCAGTGGTTTCTTCGGTGGTAGAAACCCAATCGGCCTCGTTGTTACCGTTGTGGTCGACGGCAAGCGTTCCGAAACCAGATAGCTTGATGGAGGGATTCTCAAGGAAATCCCCCCAGCACACCGAGGCCATTGTCAGCAATAGAAGCAGACCGCTGAGTCTGCTTTGCATGTCTTCGGCTCCTGGAACTCAGACAGGAACGTGCTGAACGACAGGAGGATGTTCTTCAGGACTGGCGACTCCACTGTCCTGAGGGGCCTCGGTCGACTCAACTGCCTCATCGGGCTTTGGTTCTGCTTCAATGATCTTTGGTTCTGCTTCAATGGTCTTTGGTTCTTCCTCATCGGGCTTTGGTTCTGCTTCAACGGGCTTTGGTTCTACTTCATCAGTCTTGGGGACGGTCGTCTCCTCACTACTGGTGACTTCTGCGGGAGCTTCCTCCGCGGCAGGAGCGGCGCCTTGCTGAACCTGATAAGTCGAACGCACGACATTGAGAACCGGGGTTTCCGGAATGCCCATCAATGCATTGACGTTAGCGATCATTTCGATGTGAATGAAGTCGCCCTGCTGCGGGTCGTACGGAATGCCCATGGCCAGCGCCACCGAAGTCGGCGTCAATTGTCCTTGTGGCGCCCATGCGATCATAGTGCGGACGATGCCGCCATAACGAAAGCCTGTCGTGACGATCACATGAGGGAAGAGGCCATCTTTCGAGATAGCTTGTCCAATGAAAGCAGCCGCCAACAGGCGTTCTTCAGTAATCGTTGGAAGCTGGGGAGTTTGTTCGGTGTTTTCAGTGGCTTGCGTTTCGGTATTCATGTTTTTTTCCTTTGTTGTTTGACACACGATTAATTGACGGGATTTAGTTTCCTAGAAGAACGTCTTCAGGGCGTTCAACGCCGATACAAAGAAGCTCCGCACTGACTGAAGCGTAAGCTTTTTGTTTTCGAAGACATCCATGATGTTGGCGGAATTGAGAGCCGGAATAAATGCCGGATCCAGCAAAGCCTCGTAGGCCGCTAAGAGATGGTTGCTGATAGGGTTGTCTGGAATGTCGACCGCAGGATTGACTTTCAGGATTACGACGTTAGGGGGGTTTGAGAAGTCGTCAAACGGCGGGAGCTTTGGAACGACATCGCGTTCGTAGTTGTAGACTCGGGAATTGGAAGCGATGTGGTCTGCCATAAATGCAGCAAGCTTGATATCGCCGGGTTTCGGACATGCAAACGCCATGAGTCTGACAGGAGCCTGTTTCAGCTCTATAGCGTCTTTGCTGATCAAAGCAGCGGAGTAGCACCCGATGGCTGAACCTAGCGAATGACAGGCTATCGTAATCCTAACGTTATCGATTTTGAGGAGGTTCTGCCGAACCCAATCCCGCAAGGGAATGTCCTCGATCGTTAAGGAGCTGAAGACACTGAAGAAACCATCCTCGACGCTCGAGCCCATTTCGTCATTATCGACGAGAAGAAACTCGACATCTTCCGCCCATTCAATGACAGATTCGGTTCCTCGAATAAACGCCGTAAACAAGGAGGGATTGGTCTTGTCGACAGCAAGGATGCCGTACATAACCTCCTCGCCTAGACCAAGTTTCTGTGCGTTAAGAACGGCGTCCTTACCGTTAATCCACTGGACGATCTTCCAGCGATCAGAACATTGCCTAGTCGTCCACTCAAATGCTTCTTTCTGAATAGGCGGATAGATTTTGTTACTGAGATAGAGCTGCTCGGCTTCAGCCACTCCCAAGGCCAGAATGGCTGCCTCGGCATTGATGCACGTTGCTTCGCCCATGAATCCACTCCTTTTTTTTCAAATTAGATTGGGTCGCTATAGTTGAGCCGATGTAACTGTCCCAGGCGTCAGTTCTCCCATATTACAGCTTACTCGGTATGTCAGCCAAAGGCTCAAAGCTCAAGGACGTCTTCAACGAAGAATTTAACATCCTCACGGGGGTTGTATTCTGGTTTTGCTACAGGGATCTTAAGGCCAAGGTTTAGCAGAAACATCTCTAATCTTCTTCGACCCATAAAGACACGGTCATCAGCCTTATCGTTCAAAAGTCGTAGTCTTTTGATGGCCTCGTTGTAGGCCGCTTCTTTCTTCAGATAAACGTAGAGACATTCCCTTATAGCGGCTCCAGTAAAGTGGCTATAGACAATAGACCCTATACCGTTCTTAAACAGCTGCTGAGCCACCATCTCCTGTTCCTGATGGGTAGGCACGCCCACTGAAACAACAGCCATCTCTACGGCCTTATAAAGCGTTGTACCGCCTGTAGAAATGGCCAGCGCCATGTCCATCCACAAAGGACCTAAACTCACTGGAACATCGCTAAAGCGAATTCTACCGAGGCTTTTCTTTTGCTCCTTCGACAGCGAAGGACAATAGGCAATCGTTTCTATAGGGCATCTATCGTCCCACCACGTACTATTGAGAACGTTCAGGATTTTGATAGAACTGCTGTTTTCGCCGTTCAGATAGACAAAGACCTTCCGGACGTTTTGTTCAGATTGCCAAGTCATTTCTTTTCCGTAATCGACAATGCTAGTACCTACGTACTGACGAACCACGCTTCTATCTTCTCTAAACGGATCCATCCACGGCATGCAGTTCAGAAACACTCCTTCTTCGCCACCCTTCCCGCAAAGCTCGATCGTTCGTTTAATCGTCTTTGCTCCGTGTGCCTCCAGCGTCTTATTGACTACGTAGAGGTACTCTGCATCGAAATTAAACGACGTGTTATCCCACAACGGCATTGGATGTTGGAAGAAGGATAACTCAAAAGGTGTTCCTATTGGCAGGACAGGTATGCCGCGGATATAGGCGGCTATAGCGGCCAATGGACTGTAGTTATAAATCACCAAAGAGGGTTTGGTTTCATCGATGATCTCAAGCCACCCTCTTACTCTTTTTGCAATGTTCTGGGGATCCATGGCTTCAAGCTTCAAGAGAATCTCAGCCACGCCACCCGGTTTTTGCGTCATCGATGGAGTTGTCGAGGGAGGGGCATGCAGCATTCTATCGGACTTAACGTTCTTATAAAGCCCTTCCGACCCTTTCTTCAAAACAAAGTAAGACGTAGACAGTCTTCCGTATTGAAGGTCGAATCTTAAGTCTCTCACCGAATGTCCTTGGTTCTCTCCATAGTCCCAAGCATAAAGCAAAATAGTCATCGGCGCTTCCTTTTGAGCTCAATGCATTTCTGACAATAGGCCGCGTCACAACCCAGCATAATTGCTCGACAGATTCTGCAAACCGAGAATGTGTTTTTCAAGACTATCCCTCCCTGTGATGGGTCTTTCTCTTAATTCATGGCAGAATCGAAATTACCGACACTGGCGGCTGTCTTCAATGACACCTCCACAAACTCATCGCTCGAGAACCGACGGTTGGTTTCTTCAGCCAACTTGTCGAGGCTATTGCAAACAAAGGTTCCGTTTCGGTCAGCGATCAATTGAGCCAAGGGCCGTGTTATTTCTTCCTGCTCATTGTTGAAACGGCTATCGCCATCCGAGTCCAGGATCCCAACCAGAAGTTTGGATGGTTCCCCATTCATGGCTGCCTTCATGATTGAGCCCACGCCCGCGTTAAACGGATCCTTAGGGCTTAGAACAGCGACCGTCAGTCCAGCGGCACTATTATCGCCTGTAAGGAGTTCCTGCGTTTCGAGACCGATACCGACGACAGGGGCACCGATAAGCGCCTTGAGGGTTTTACGCCAATCGCTTTCGCCGCTCGATCCTTCAAGCGCTACCAAACGAAGTCCTTTGGGCTTGTTTCCGGCATTCATTGTTTTCTTGATAAGGTCTAATTTCGACATTTCTCTATCTCCTCGACAGGACTAGTTCGTCTTAACCACAGAATTCAGACGAAACAAAAAAAGAAAAGAGACATTTCGTCTCTTTTCTTTCTGTGCGGTCAATCCGCACGGTCGTAGGTCGATCCCCGTTTCTTCAAATAGGCCAGTCGTGGGATGCAACTAAATGCGATTTCAAAGATACCCGAATGGTCAACGTCCGGATCAAAGAAATCAAAAGGCATATCCCCGCTACCACTTTCCAAATCCCGATTCTTGCGATCGTATTGGTTAAGTCTGTCTTTGAGGATGCTTCCGAGCTCCACACCAAACTTCTCATCGACTGCCTCGACGATAATGCTGATGTTAGGGTGGCTGAGGTCTCCATGAAAACGAAAGACAGGGAGCGTCCCGAAGAGGAGATCGTTGTAGTTGTTGTCTTTGTCGAAACTGAAGCGGGCTCCATCGAACGACCACGCAATGAGATCGAGCTGTTCGCTCTCGTGCAGAACTTCGTTCATAGAAACAATAATCTCTTCGATGAGATTAACGTTCTTCTTTGGATCCCTGGTGTAGCGCATTTTGTAAAACTCGTCTCCCATGATAAACGAATACATGGAGAAAACATTTCGATAGTTATCGAACACTAGCGCCACCGGGCGCTTCAGATGCAGGTCGCTGCACGGAACGATCCTGATTGGAGGCACCGATTTGTCGCTCGTGAAGAGTCTGTAGCCAACGACCATTTGGCAGAAGTTGAATTTCTGTAGATACTCGCGTACCTCCTCGATTTGGTCTTCATAAACGTGGTTAGCGGCGTACTTCGCCGCAATGTTTTCGTTGATGCTGACCTGATATGACGTATTCATGGTGAATGCTCCTAAAGACCCTTTACGGGCCATGATAAATCGTTCGGTCACATAGACGGTTGTCTAGTCCACACCGATAGTACGTATTTGAAAAAATCTGGAGGGGGCGCGCGCCGCCACAACAAGCTGGATTTTTAAAGGGTAGAGGGCAGCCAGTTGAATTTAGTTAAAAACTATAGCCCTCTGGTTTTGCCCTGCTTTGGTTTGTTTGTGGCTTCTATGCTTGTAGAATGGTCTTGAGAGCCATAAAGGCTCTCAAGCCAATGCCTTTTCTTTTGCTTTTGTCTTGCCTCTTTTCTATTCGTTTTAGAGCACATAGGAGAGCCCTAAAGGCTCTCCGTAAAACGGTCTGAAAAAGAGTCTTTTTTGGGAGTCTTTTAGACTCCTTTTTAGACAGTTTTTTAAGGGTCTTTTTTTGCTTGTTTTTTATGCTTTTATGCCGATGAAAATCGGCCGCTTTGACGGCACCCCCATAACTATTTTTTTATTAGAAAGTTTGTCGGAGCAAACTTTCATTTTTTGAGTTTTCTTTTGAGTTTTGTATTTGTTATTATTATTCTTTTGATCTTTGAATCTTTAAACACACGATTATATCGAAAGTAAAAAAATACTTTAAATTCAAGGTAAGTGAAAAGTGGTTAAAAACGGTCATTTTAAGACGGTTTTAGAGACCTAAAAATGACCGAAAATAACCACCATTTTAAGGTCGTTTTAGAGACCGTTTTAAGGACTGTTTTAGAGACCTAAAAACGACCCTTTTTTAAGACAAGTTTTAAGACATCGAAGATCATATGAGAGTCCCTTCAGGACGATGGAGAATGACATGACCAAAACGCCTTCTATCCTAAGCGTTTTTGAAGAGTCGTGTGGTCATATAAAGATCGACCATGCACTTCTGCAACGAATCCACGAATACGAAACGATGTTCGTCAACAAGAACGAAGACCACATTGCGTTCTTTGGAGGCAATCTCCTTGGTGTCCACCCAGTAAGATTTCGCAAGAGCGATTCTGACGATTGGTTTGATAGCGTCCTTGATATCGATGATCAAAGCATGTCTACCAAAATTAAAGCACTTCCTACCCTTGATCCTGATTGGGTACGCGGTACCGACGTTATGAACTTGAGTTGTTTATGGCTTGTGCATAAGTTCTACAACAGCGCGTTGTCGACTGAAGACAAAGAACTCGGCATGATAGAATCGCTCATGGTACTGATGTGTAAGTTTATTTCCTCTTTGATGGCTTACCACTTCAAGTATCCGGCTGACAAGTCCATTGCTTTGGCGACATACGCTTCGTTGAGTCTTAAATACGACATCAAAAGACATGGGTCTTGGTACCGGATGCTATTGGAGCGCGCTAAGGACGTCATCGATCCGAGCGGAATCCACCATAGGACTATTCAGAACTTCGACAGCGACGAAGACATTCAGTACATGGTCACGGATATTCAAGGGCGCCTTAGAGAGGTCGTAAAGAAGCTCCATACAGTCTTTGAGACCATGAAGGCTCAGGATGCTAAGATTCTCACGATCAAGAACAAAGTTGACATCGAAGGGGAGGAGGTCATTCGCGACCTCAACAGAACCTTTACGCCTTATCGCAGGTATATGCACGAAGTTGTTAATGACCAACGGCTCTTTATCAAAGATGAGCTCGTAGAAGTCGTTCAGACAGCCATGCATACCATGCCTGAGAAGTTCTTTATGAGGACCTTGGAATATATATGCTTCGCTTACGACAAAGAACCTGACCACCTTACACAGAAATTCATGGACGAGATTCTCACTCATGCCTTTGAGTTTCTTATGGAGGAGTCGGTAGTTTGGAGACGAATGGATATAGCCACGATCATCACCAAGCTCAGAGCTATCTACATGTCGTCGAGGTCATCGAACCCGTCGTTGATGAAGATGCGAGAGTGGGGAGAGACGATCGTAAAACGAGCCATTCGCATCCAAAACCCATCGGCCATCGCAGCAGTGCGGACTGGAGCGATGCTTTATATCGTTCTACGAACTATTGCCATGCGATTCTATACTTAAATCTGGAAAAGGACCCTCATATGCCTCAGACTATCTTCGATTGGATCGGTAAACATATGGCCGATCTTTCTTTCGTTTTTGTAGGCGCATGGTTATTTAGCGTTATACTGACGCGAGTTTCCAAGGCCGTCATTCCATGGAAAGAGCTTATCGTTGACCCGAAGTCTGGTACGCTCGATTACAAAATGATGATGATGGTGGTCTGCGCCACACTGCAATCTATTACGTGGTTGCGATTATCGTTTGGATACTCGGTTTCCACCGCACTCGATAGCCCTGCGCTATGGATAACGTTCTATTCGGTCATTGCAGGACACGATATCTTAGGAAAGGTTGTCGATGCTTGGTCGGCTAAAAACAAGAAGAACGACGATGGAGGGTCTGCAGATGCGTCGGATGCCCCGCCAGCTAGTTAGCGAGATCGTTCTTCTGATAGGAATAGCCATACTGACCGCGATCGTTGCTTCAGCTGCATATTCGTTGATTCTGAAGTACGAAGAGTATGAGTACGCTCGTGGTTACGAATCCACCGCCTACAGCCACCCAACAAACGAGAATGTCCATGCTGCCGCTATTACTCGAAGTTATACTACCCTTTTTGAAAAAGACGGCTAAGTACTGGATCGTCGCGATCGCTGTTGTGGCCTTGACGTGGTACGCGCATCACCGCTACGATGCGTTCATTGCCAACATCCAGAACGTTAGTTACCACAAAGGCTATGCCGAAGCAGAAGGTTTGTACTCTTCGCAAATGAAAGCGATTGAGTTGGATTTCCAAGCTGACCAAATTCAACAGCAGAAGAACTTCGAAAAAGCCACAGCCGAAGCAGAGAACGCAACTCGTAAAATGACAGCCAACGCTAACGCTTTAGCGACAAAAGCGGAACAGGACGCAGAGAAGCAGCGATCTTTGAACCGCTCCTTGCAGAAACAACTCACAGAGGCCATCGCTCATGTACCGCTTAGCCCAACTCTATCGTCTAATGACCATCCTTTTAGCGCTGGCTTTGTGGGGTTGTTCAACCTCGCCACGAAAGGAGAACTGCACTTCAATCCAGATGGCTCAGCCAGTCGCGATATCACCCCGGCCGACATTTCCCAAGCCAGTTTTGTTAATGGAGGATCTGCCTCCTTGGGACTTGCTCAACCAACCCAAGTAAGCTTGAAAGACCTTCTGTCGGTTGTCCAGTATAATATGAACATTGCCAACCAATGCGTCGCTGATAGGAAGGCCATGAAGGACTACATTAACGGATTGTGTCTGAAGGGGTTTTGCCAGTAAGAAGCCGTTTGAAGCAGAGTCTCCTTGACGGAGACTCTGTATGTCCCCTTAGTTGTTCTTTAAAGTCCTTAGGAAGGCTTTAAACGCTCGTCAGTAGATAGACTGGTACAAAGACACTATTGTTAAACAAGCAAGCATTTAAAGGTCTATAACGGCCTTTAAACAACAAAAGAAGGACGTCGCGAAATGCTCAGTAACGTAATAACTATTCGACAGACACGCCAAGAACGAGAATTAAGAAAGAAGCAAAAAGAGAACCGAACTAAAGCAGTCGGAAACATTCTCGTCTTTAAGGTCGACTCCCCTCACCTTCGTTTGCCGGAGGAAGTAGGGTTTTTAACGATTAGTTCTTACGATCCTGAAACTGACTGTTTTAGTATTGGTTTCGAAGGAAACCTTTACGGTTGTGCGACAGCCTCCGTACTGGCCATGCTCAACGCACGCGATGACAGAAGGAAAAAACAACATATCGGAAAAATCAAACCTACTTCCGAAACGATGCTGTTTTCAATCGACGTAGGCAACAACGAAACAGCCTCTGTGTCTGTTACGATCAATAGCGAGCTTAAGCAGCTTGGGTACGATCACGGAGAAAACGTTAAGCTAGAGCCACGTGCTTTAGAGTTCTTCGAGTATCTACAATGGTTCGCGGCTCGAGTCCTTGGACAAAACTAAAAAAAAAAGACACAAGAGGGAGTCCCGAAGGACTCCCTATATGCTCAGTAGCTTTCGTCGTCGTCGATGTCAGGATCGTATTTGTCGTCCGTGTCGAGATCAGATTCATCGTCGTTCAGACAGTTAGTACAGATACATGCCGAATGACCGCTCCTGGTCAAGACCACCTTAACGCGCGTGATTTCGTGACACACGTAGCATGCGTCTCTAAGCCACGTGTTTACCACCACATCGATATCGCTGGATACAACATCGTCGTCGTCATAATCGTCCATTTGCAAATTCCTCATAAGCCTTTCAAGGCAGCTAAATGTTTAGAATGTATTTTTTCGAAACGACACACCAGGAATTGTCGTCATCGACAGGTAGTGTATCGTAAACGAAAGGGGGGATTTCGGCAATATTCAAAGTATCCAGCCGCATAGAAGCGATGTGTGCCGGATCGGCACTTACGTACAGAACGCGCTTGCCGAAACGCGTTAGACATTCATCGATGGGCTCGGCATGAACATAATCGGCATGTCGGCTCATCTTGTAAAAACGCATTCCGCCTACCAAAGTACCATCGGCCGCAATGTAGCTAACCGATCTATCCATGGGCAACGCGTCGTTAATAAAAACGGCCAGTCCTCGAGGGTCTTCCAGACACGGAATGATATTCTGGCCAGTTATTTTCTGAATCCGCATCATTGCAGCGATGTGGTTGACGCGATTGAGTATTTCGTAACCAATGGCTGTCGGAACGATCAGCGAAAAATCCGAAGGATGACTGTCCTGAAGATACAGGGCAACGTGGGTCTTGTATTTTGACCCACCGCCTTCGTCAAAGAGAACAGATTCGTTGTTTGCATTCGTCCACCTGCCGCGCGTAACAGTTGTTTCAGTAAGCTCCATTTCCAAACACTCCCCTCATTGTGAAAAAAAGCATTTCTCAAGGTCTGTAGCATTGCCTTCTGTGGCGAGCCTCGAGCATTCTTTTGGAGGCGATAAGGGCACGTTTGAACACAGATTCCGGATCACCCAATGTCTCATCTGCTTCTGTTTGGTCACAGATAAGCTTGAAGGTTTTGTTGAGAATCCAGTCACTGCCGTCATCGATGGGTTCGGTTTTGCGTCGTTCCGCCTCATACTGGATAAGAAGGTAGGTAGACAGAGTCCGAACAGACACGAGCCATTCGGTTTGACTCAGGCCTTCAAGCATCTCTTCGATGCCAGCATGTCGTGGTCCACCGCTAATCATGCTTTTGTAAGCATTTTCGAATCGTTCGCGATCAATCATGATATCCTCATGCCGGGGAGAAACCCAGCTCAGTTGGTTCCATCGAACCATGCTGTCGCATGGACGCAATGGTTCGGGAGATCGGGTGGAGATTCGGTTTCTCTGGTTGAGAAGGAGCTACTGCACTCATGCCGTCTCGGATGTACTTATCGCCGTAAGCCTTGATAAGCGCTTCTTCGGGCGTGAGTCCCAGAAGCTTTTCACCAGAGCCCTCGATTCCCGATACCTCAGGCGTTAAGGCAGTGAGATCGTAGTAGTCCGTGATACTCCTGTCGCGCCTGAGCTGCGAAGAGATCTTGGTAACGACCACCGGAAAGACACCGCCATTCTTGGCATACCAAACAACCTGGCCCAAGTTATATTTGGGCGAATGCGAAACACCGTTCATGATGAATGTTCCTTTTTAAAAGATGTTTGGGAATCAGAGACCCTCTTCCCAAACTGTAATATAGATTTGTTTTTTTCTAGATATGACTCCTCAAGAAGGTCTCAATCGTGTGGTTAAAGAAACACATAGAGAAAAAACCATGCGTGATAAAGATCTTTGGTGGCCGCTATATCTATTGGCCATAATCTACAGGGTTTTACGAGGTCCAAGCGAAACAACCACGGTATTGACTGCTGAGAAATATCACGAACGCTGCTATCGTCGCATTTGTAACGAAGCCGGTTCAGTGAAGGACACTCCTAAACTTCTCATCTGGTCTCGTCGGCAGGAACATGTCGTTAAGTTCAAAAGATGGTATATGCCAGACAGAACTTATGTAACGTATGTCGTCGACATTCGCATCGCCAGCCCTGGCGGTAAGATACAGCACCTGCCGAGAAAGTATTATCCAGCTATGGCATGGGGCGTTAGCGAAAAGGACAGGTATCCGCACACCGTAGCTGTCAATGCTGCTCTTCATGATATTTTCGAAACCATCAAAGAATTTGATGATTGCAAATGGATTGCTCTGGATAAAAACAAAACCGTTGTAAGAGAGAACCATTCGTGAAATAGCATAGAGGGAATCCTTTAAAGGATTCCCTCTTGTGCCCTATGCCCATGAGTCGGGTTTAACGCGGAACCGATCGTTTCTGCTATCTAAGACAGAGCGAGTTGGCCGTTGGTCATATCCATACCGATCTCTAACATCGGCATTTCTTCGCATGGTCTTCAGTCTATCCTCTTTAGCCTCTTTGATAACGCTATCAAGGGATAGTGCTTCTGCATGGCTTTCATCGAGCTGTTTTTCGATGCTTCGAAGCTGAGCTTCTATGCGCTGTGAGAAGATTTCGTTTCTCTCTTTCTTAAGTTTCTCGATAAGCTCATTGATATTCGCTAGAAGATTATCCTGCACTTCTTCCTTGAACTCGACATAGGGATCGTATTCTATATCGTTTCTACGATGCGCTTTCCTCAAAGGATTATTTATGCCGTAGAACTTGAGGTTCTTGGAGAACATAAGGAACCACCCGCAAAGAAGCCAAGCAATAACCATGTCATCGTGGGTATCGTTGGAGTGGTCAATGCGACCGTTTTTAGTCTCGAGTCCAAGCAGTTCGTTGCCCAACTGTTTGTCTTTGATTTTGGTAGCCGCTAAAGCAGCACACTGTTCAAAGACGTTGGTGTAGAGGATGTTTCTAGAGTGCTCGCCAGAACCAGAGGTATTAAAACCAAAATGCCGCTTCATGGCGTCGTAGAACTGACTTCCACGCTGATAGGTTTCTCTTTGAATCTGTCGGTATTCATTCTCCATCGTATCTGAGCGATCCACTACGACGCTGTAAATACGTCGAAACGGGTCGATCTTGGCTTCTGTTAACCGAAGTATAAGTGTTTCTATAAGAGCCACCCAGCTGGATTTGCGTTCGGGGATACAAGTAATCGTAGGGAACATGATAAGCATGTCCGCGACGAAGTTAGCAAACTTCAGAACGCTAGTCTCGTTAACAGAAGCCGCACATACTAGATCTAAGGTCTCTGCATTGACGATTACCATCGTAATAGAGTCGCGACCAATAGCGTCTGAGGTATCGATACCCATGACAAAAGTAGAGTTGTTAAGCGTCTCTGCAATGGCGTCTTTTTCAAGGTACCATCGAAGCACATAACCCTGTTTGACGACCTGAGGATAGACCGTATCTGTGATGGACTCTTTGATTTGTTCATTAACCTCGACAGAAAGCGCGCTGTTTAGTCCGCCGCTGGTCCAGCGATTGAAGTAATCTCGATCTGCGTCGTCTTTGGTAGAAGCCGATTCTCGAATCTTTTCGGCCAACCAAGCATCCGTGTATCCCAATTGACGATGCGAGAACGTGGCGTTAACTAGAGGCTTTACACCATGCGAAGAAGCACGAACAATGTCCATAGCGCTCTTTTCGCTACCCGCGTCTAGCAGTACTCGCTCGTCACAAATCATACCACCCATCATAAAGTCGAACATGTAACGACCCGACCGACTATCTCTCTTACCCGCCGTGGTAGTGAAGATATTCCCGTAATGGGCTCCAGCAGCCCTTGCTTCGTCGCGAGCCGCATTACCAGCCTTGAGCAAAGCTGGCATCACAATGTCCATGTATTTGATGAACGGCGGTTCGTCGTTATGAATAATCGGCGAGGTCATGCCGCGGCCTAGGTTGTTGGCGCTAATTTCGTTGTTCTGCCCGATAGCAATTCGGTAGCGGTTGTTCAGAAGCTTACACGCTAGTCCTTCCTTGTTGTCGGAATCTGAACGCGGATCGAATCGAGAAAGGTACCCAGGAACCAAAGCCCGAATAGCTTTCAAACGTTCGACGTTTTCTTGACGCAGAGGGTTGTCTTTGGTCAGCAGGGAGATCAGAGTGTTCTGCGTAGCGACGTCCAGCAGGTAAATCATCAGTTCATCGACCGACAAGGACTTGCCAGTCTGTCGAGGCTGAATAAGCAGCGTGTCGATATGGTTGAAGAAACACCAATAGAGGATCATGTTGCCACGGTTGGCTCGTAGCGGCACAGGGTTCACGCCTGCTCTAGGAGGCACGCGCGCAACCTCACGGAAGTAGTACCAAGGATTGATACCGCATTCTATCCCGATGGCCAACATCTGCTCTTTGGTTAGATCTGGAGCCAAAGGATCGATGTGTTCTAGAGCAGGGTTGACTAAGGCCAAATGGAAGTAATGGTTCTTAATCCCCATGCTGCGGTATAGTTCGGCCATTCTTAAGAACGTTAGGTTTTTCGTGCTAGCGTGGACGATCGCCTGCGGATAATGGTTCCAGTCCGAAAGATGACGTATGATCACTGCCATGTTGAGAATCCGGAGTTAAAGGCTGTTTCCTTTTGGGGAAACAGCCTTGTGTTTACGATACTTGGATCGGCAAGACCCCCAGACCTAGTTCTTGGTCTGGATTCGAGCCGGAGCGATAGAGGAACTCCAGCAACACCACGTCGCCTTGAATGGGATCGGGTGCAGTGAGAACCAATGAAGGGATAACCGTGTTGAAGGACACGATGGGAATAACGGCAGTGTAGCTCGTTCCAATGACCACACGGACGTAGTTAGGCGTAGGCGCTGCTGCCTCACTAGCAGGGTCGTAGAGCGGCTGTGCGTTGTTATAAAGCGCATTCACCCACGTGGTTGGGTTCGTCAAACCACACGACAGATCGATGTTCCATGTATTGGCGACACCCGTGGAGCTAATCTTAGCCACGTAATTGTTCCCGACACCCATCTGAGCACCGGACGGACTGTACTGTACCCACCATGCCGGTGCATTGCCGTTGGCCTCCAGGTTCAGTGTAAATGTCTGGTTCTGGATGTAGTAGGCAAAGGAAGGAGCCACCTGATTGAGGTTCAAACGAACCGTTATCGACTGAGCCGTGTTGTAGGCTGCTGGGTTGAAAACGTTCGGAGAGACCATGGTGACGTAGGGCGTGACGTCGTAAACGGCGTTTCTGTTCAGGTTATACATGAAGAACGAAAGCGTGTATTGGTTCGTAGAAGCGTTCCAACGCGGGACTGCGTAGATCTTGACGCTGTATGCACCAGCCACCGCCACCGTCGTGATGGTGTAGTCTGCCGTCATGAAACGATTCGGATAGACGCCGCTGACTTCGTATCCATATTCGTTGGAAGCGAAGTTATAGACGAGAACCAATGGCACCTGTTGTCCGACAGTACTAGCGACGTAATTGTTCATGCCAGCAAGATTGAAGCGAGTTCCGTCGATCGGCAAGACAACCGATGAACCGTCGCTATACAGTACTTTCCCTTGTAGGAGAATGGACTGCGTGAGCATGTTAACGGGTATCTCTAGGAGTTGGCTATTGGACGACGACAGGTAGTCGCTTACCAACTCGATGCCAGTGACATATTTCGTAGCAGCATTCAGGGGACGACTGAAATTGGTGTTGGAAACCAAAAGCTTCGAGTAAGAGAGCACCGTGCCATCGGCCGCATATATCACAGCCGTGACGAGTTCTCCGCTCTGAACCGCTTGAGTCGATACGCCCCCGTTGACGCTCGAAATGGCCAAGTTGTTGACATTGGCCATTTGAACGACAGACAGAGAAAGGTTTTCTGTCGTGACGTTGTTGTTCTGATCGACCTGAGCAGAAATTACGATGCCTGTACTCGAAATATCCGTTCCAAGAAAGACCTTGCAGTATGCAGCCTTGGAAGAATAGAAATACAGAGCCGTGTCTAGGTCGAGGCTATACGGAGTCACTGATGTATTGATGTAGCAGCGGTAGGATTCTGAAGGAGCACCAGGAGCAGATCCCAAAAGAACATCCGATTGCAGAACCCCATTGTTTTGGTTAGGCGGAATCCACGGAACCCACACCGATAGACCCGTCGTGTAGTCGACAGAAGTGACCTGGTTAAAGCCATTCAAAAGATCGACGATAAGATCGCCGATGTTGGGTACATAAGCACCAGCCCCATTAGGGCCGGTATAGATCTGCGGAAGCGACCAGATCTGGAAACTACGCTGAGGATTCGAAATTGGAACGATGGTAGCCATCTCTCAATCACCCTGAAATTTGAATGTACGAGGACAGATCGATTACAATGCCGGCGTTGGCCGATAAGTAATCCCGAATGACGGTTAACAAGAACTCGTATTGAACTTGCGTTACGACGACAATCTGTGGATAGGGATGTGGTCTAACGTAAACATACGAGGGATTGAGGTTTGCGTTTTGAGTCGGATCGAACGGAATCAAGAACACGAATGGCGTTAGCCACGTCGCAACGTTGAGGTTCGTGTATGGCGAATTGAGCTGCCCTTGGTTAAGGAACGTCCCATTAATAAACCCTGTAATGATAGCACTTAAGAAAGGACTATAGAGGTTGTATTTATCTGTTATGGGATTGATAGCCAAAGGTTGGCTTTTGTTAACCTTGCCAGTGAGGTATTGGCTTACGCGATTATTAATCGATTGGTCAATAGCCCTAAACGGCGTCGTGGTTTGGTCAGTGAAAAACTCAACCGGCATGACGATATCCATAACGCTGTACGGAGCGCCGTTCAGCGGCGAACTCAATTCAGGAGCAATGTTATCTTCAGCAAACAACGATACGGATGGTGCCAAGACTGCCCCACCCACAACAACTCTCTGGTTTCTTTCATGACGAATTCGATAATTCGAATCCATTGAAATCAAACCATTCACGACGAATCCAGTTTCCGTGGGCGTATTACGAACAAAAGAATTCGTTGTCGTGTTAAAGTCAGGCAGACCATAACAACGAACATAAACGGTCGGTGCTATCCCGACTGCCTCAGTAGGTTGCTTACTGATGACGATCGTAGGCCAATTAACGACGTAGTCGATGCCCTCTATGAGCGATTGTCCATCCATGAAAATATCCATGGATCGGAACGGGATAGGAGCCGGTATGTTTGCCTGGAAGACGGGCGGATTCGTGGCAGAAAGTTTTGGTGGCACATACCACTGATTGCATTGGAGACCGAAACTCACGTAGCCCGGATAAACCGTACCGAACGGAATTTGATACATCAACGCGATGTCGCCGACTACAACCAGCGGATAGTAGTTTTCCGTCGTCAGAAGAGCCGTATTCCAAGTCAGGGTCAAACCACTGCTTGATAACGAAAACAGCCCCTGAGTATTGGCCGTAACATCAAGCCATTGGTTGGTAGGATTGCCGCTATTGTCTATCGGCGTTACATAGGCGCGGAAGCCAGTTTTGCTCAAGGGTAAAGGAACATTGACGATCATGCAGCCCATGTAGTGGGCTGCTTCTGAAGCCCCATAGAGTCGTCCGGGAACAAGTTCAACCAATGCCGCTGTGGCTATTGGCTGAGGAACGACCTGAATAGGATCTGGCGTACCAGACTCGAAGCTCAGCAACCTGCCGTTTTGGTCATAGGTCGTAGCCAGTGCCTGGTAGATGCCTTCTGGAAGCGTATAGCTGTCCTCCTTGAGGCCTGCTAACTCCTGACCAAAACTCGGATAAGGATTAGCATAAATACTAGTCAATGCGTCGTAGCCGAGAGCCAGCTCAACCTGATCAGCGGTTACCTGACTGTCCCACTCGCCCATAATGGCCGCATAAGGACCATTCTCTAGGTTAGCCGCTTGCCACTCTGGAATCAGGGCATTGACCGAAGCAATAGCCCCGAGCATGTTTGTCAGCGACAGTTTGTATAGATCGCCGATCCTAGATGCTACCGTCCCTACGGCTCGTTCTGTGCCAGAATGTCTTACGACGGCTTGAATGCTAACGTCCGTTTCGACATGAAAGACTGTATCGTTCGCCAGCATGTTTTGTAGCAGAGTATTTTGGAGCGCATAAGCATTGTGCGTAAGCATTCTAACACAATTGCTGTTGTCTTGGTTAAAATACAACCCATTGGGTTCAGTGGGATTGGTCTGAGACACCATGAAGAAGTCAACGTCGTCTTTAAAGTCAATAACCGAGTAGTTTGTATCGGCCATGAACGCACGCTTAACCATCCCAGCATCCAGAGTGCTCGTGAAACTAGGCATTTCCGGTAAAGGAAGCACATAAGTACTCTTAACGGATGCATCCACCAAAACCTCAATGGTGTCGCCAATAACTGCTGTGTTGAGCTGGGACAGGCTGTTGTAGTATCTGCCGTTTCGAGAAATGATGAGGCCGGCGCTAGGAACAGTGGCCTGAATCATCGAATTGACTTGATTAAAGAAGCCTGAAAGATCGGTGTTGTTCCGAAGCGTTATCGAGGCGTATTGGATCGCTGGAGCCAATAGCAGTCCAGCGTTGTTTTTTGCATTGGTCCAATACATCGAATCGAAATAGGCATTCGAGTTCATCTGGAAATGGAGTGGTTGTGTTTCGAAAAAAGTCGGGATAGAATCGTTAACAAGAACAGCAAGTACAAGGTTACCGTCGCTGTTAAAGCGAAGGTAACATTGACTCAAGCATGCCCTGATGCCGTTCTCGTTATAGATGTACATGACCATGGATTCCGAAGTGCAGACATCGGCACAACTTGTCCACACGTTCTTTGGAATCCCCAGCAAGTTAAACAGCACGGCTGGGGCTGGTCCGATTTGGTAAACAAAGTAGTAGTCGCCAGCTGCTTGAGTCGGCAGTGGGTAGACCTGCATCATGATGCGAACGCTGTAGGTAGATCCGTACTGACCCGATATCTTGGCCGGCGCCGTGATGATCGTTCGGTTTTGGTTCGGAGCACACCAGACAGTCTTAAGCGCATCGCTCTGTAGAAAGGACGCAGCTGCCATGGCCTAGTTTCCTTTTTAATTCATGAGGATGTGTAAGAACGACTTACAGAATTGCTTATCGTTATCTGCTTTGGCATTGTTTTTGGCTGCCTGGCCAAGGATCGTGTTGCGGTAGCCTCGCTCGATGGTCGCGTAGTAAAGAAGCGTCATAAAGGTAGGAACATGTTCGAGTGCCACCGCGATGTTTTCGGACTTGTTAAAACCGAACCAGCTACCGCCAAGAATCGAGTAAATGAGAGCAGGATTGAGTTCTTCGAAGCGCACCGATTCCCCAAACTCCTTTAGCGCAGCGATGAACTGACTGATGCTGTTCATCATGCCGAGAGGCTCGATGATCCTCATGATTGCTTCAACAGACGTGTGTATGCAACGACTGATTTGGCCGGCGATTTTGAGTTTGTCGTCTTCGTTAAGCGTATTTCCCACAATGAACTGACAACCGAAGAAGAACGCCGCAATGACGGTTGTTTTGATCTGTGTTTCAGCTGAAAGCGCCAAACGGCGCGTAAGTTGGTCACTGATCCAGCGAGCGTAAACGGTCATCGCGAAGTTGCCGGTGGCACTGAAGCCATACGGACCATTACTGGCCCAGTGCAAAGACGCAATTCCTCGAGAAACAGCAAAGTTCATGTCTAGGTTGTTGGTGGCGACTAGTGCATTTTCGCGCGTCACCTTACTGAAGTTACGAACATCGACATAGACATCGAGTCCGTCTGGCTGCGGATCATGGATATTGTTTTCGCTCAGCGGCACAAAGCTGTTCCAAAGATCCAGATGATGCGTGACAACGATGGGGTGTCCGAACGGCGGGATATCGCTAGCGCCATTCGTCACAAGCCTGACGTAGCACGCGCTTCGTTCGTCATTGCTTTGTCCGTAAAACACGGCCTGTGCTTGTCGATCAACAAAAGCAGCCAGGATGGTGCCGTCGCCATAGTGGATATTTTGGCGAGTAGAGATTTCATGGACAATCTTGAGAATGTTATAACCCTTGCAAGGGGTGGTTTGATAGGGTGTCAAAATCATCGCCTGAACCTCTCTTAAATAAAGTGCCGACATGGCTTTGCTGAAAGTATACTATGAAACAGATCTGCTGTTTATACGGCAGGTGTGTTAAAAAATCCCTCCATTCGGTTCTCAAACAGATACCGAATTGGGGTTAGGTGACAAGCCATAGTGTTGTCTAGCCGTTGGGGAAACTCTGCGCACAATCGAATTAGTTCGAATTGCTGCGCCATGCATGTAAAAAAAGGCCTATCACTATCACAAAATTAGCTCCTGGAGTTGACCATGTCAGTGATTCAAAGTGCGGTCCCGAAAGGATATTTGCAAGGGATCCAGGATCAATCGACACAGGCGCCTCCTGCGGTACAGCAGCAGGTGTCTTCGCATTGTGTTTTAGTCCCGCTGTTTACGCAGCGCGGTACTACCGAACCAACCTTGGTCGACGGCAACGCCATCGACACTATCTTTGGTTCGGCTTCGTTCGATTCGCGTCAGCCGTATTTCAACCACCAATCGATTTTGGCTCAAACTGTTTTGAGTCAGGGCAACCAGATCTTTGTCGCTCGCATTCTGCCGCCCGATGCTCAGTTGGCTATGCTGCGACTGTCGGTCGAGGTCATTGTTAACCCGGCTGTTCCGGTTTACCAACGGAGTGCCTCTGGCCAATACGTCCTTGGCTCGAATGGACTGCCGCAGCCTCTCATGAACGCCACCACGAACACCCCGGTGACAGTGGCGGGCGTTAACATTGTTTGGCATGCCAATCTGATCCCGATCGTTGCTCCCGCGACGACCGAAGCCCAAATGTTTGGTCAGGGTAGTCCGTCGACCGGCTTGTTGACGATTACGGGTTCGACCAACAAATCCACTGTTTACCCGATCGCCGATCTCTTGGTTCAGAGCTACGGCGAATATGGCAATAACGTTGGTCTGCGTCTGTCTGCCCCAAATGCGCTCTCCAGCATGCCTGGGGATGTTTCGTTGATGCAGCAGCTGAAGCAGTACCTGTATCGTTTCCAGTTCGTCGAACTGCTTCCGAACAGCGTTATGCCCGTCATTACGACCACTCAGACTGGCGCTCTGTCGCTCGATCTGTGTCTGGCCCCGAATGTCGTCGATCCCAACTTAGGCGTTTCGGTCTCTGCTTACGACGGGCTTATCCCGGCGTATCAGAATTTACAGCCCGTGGCTGGCCCGAAGATCGACGCTCCGTTTAATCAGCTCTATCTGTATACGGCCAACATCGATATCGTACAACAGCAGCTGTTTAACTCGGAAGCTGCCGCTTTGGCTGGCGATACGTCCTCGACTTCCGGCTACGGCTGGATTCCCGTCGACTATACCAACGCCTCCAACGCTGGTCTGATGAATCTTCTGACGGCTACGGATTTCAATGGTATCCCGTATCAGTCGATTCAGGTGACGGCCCCTGCCAACGGCGACACGACTGCTACATCGATGGACAACAACCTCATTGCTGTCCACTATGCCGTGGGCGGTGCAGACGGTACGCTGACCCTGGCCAACTACGATAAGCTGGTGAACGCTTACATGTCGCAGTTCGGCACATACATTGGCCCCGACAACAACTTCTGGCCTTTGTTGGACGATGCTCGCTATCCGTTTAGCCACATCTACGATAGCGGTTTCAGCATTGCTACCAAGAAGACCCTGCTGGTGCCCATGGGCGCTCGTAAGGACATCTGTTCTATTCTGGCTGCGCATTACCTAGGCAACTGGGATGCTACGATGACGAACTGGACCCCGCAGACCACCCAGCTCACGCTGGCGCAGGAGCAGTCCGTTGGGTACGCGCTGAAAGTAGCTGCTCAAATGTATCCGGAATCGGATACGTACGGCACTCCGACGGTTCGTTGCGCGATCTTCGCCCACTCCGGTAAACTGATTCAGGCTCCTCAATACGGCTATCTGCCACTGACCATTGAAGTAGCCAGTAAGTTCGCCGCCGCTATGTCTGGAGCAGGCGGAAACTGGAAGCAATCGGCAATGCCCGATCTTCCTCGCTCAACGAACAACCGCGTGACGCTGTTCGCAGCCAGCACGGTGAACAACTCATGGCAGACGTTCCAGAACTACGCCACGGATTGGGCAGACGCAATCAACACGGTTCAGTCCTTCGACATGAACTCGTTGTTCTTCCCGGCATGGCGTACCGTCTACCCCAACGACACGTCCATTCTGACGTCGATGTTCGCTATGGTTGCTGCCGCATACCTCGAAAAGGTTGCGCTCAATTCATGGCGTAGTCTGACGGGCACGTCGGGTCTCACGGATGCTCAGCTGATCAAGAGCTCGAACGACCTCATCACGCAAGCCGTGAATGGAGCATTCGCAGGTCGTTTTGTCATCGTTCCCAACACTACAGTGACGCAGAACGACCAAGCACGCGGTTACAGCTGGACTACCCAGATCAGTATGTACGGCGACAACCAGAAGACGGTTGGTTCCTTCACGATCACGTCACAGCGTCTGTCGGCACTCCCGACGACCGTAGCTTAATGAGGAGTGTTCAGTATGGCACGTTTAGCTAATGCCCTTTTGGGGCAAGCAGCGTTCAATGCGGGTCGGTCTGCGCCGACCCTGGATCCTACCCTGGGCAGTCAGAACGGCTTTGAGGTCGATTACCCGAGTTGGGTCAGCAACGCTCAGTACATCCGCCGTAACCTGATCTGCAAGCTGATCGAAGCGCCGGCTGGCTTCCAGTACCTGCCCAATCCCGATGTGTATGTGAATACGCTGAAGGCTCTGGTGGAACTGAAGGCTCTGCGCATCGAAGGTCTGAACCAGACCCTGACCGTGGAGACCCAAGGGACTCCCTTCGGTGGCGCTGGCGAACAGCAGGAAGATCCCACGAAGGTCACCCGTGCGCAGTCCAACCCAAGCTTTACCTGGAATGAGAAGTTTGGCAAGCCCATCTCCTACTTCCTGCGTGACTGGGTGACAGAACTGATCATGGATCCTATCACGGGTTTCCCGAATGTCGTCACTCGCACTGGTGCGCAGCCTACGGATAACCTTCCTGACTTCTACTCGGCAACTATGTTGTTTGTCGAGCCAGATCCACTGCACAAGAACGTGCTGGAAGCGTGGCTCTGTACCAACATGTATCCGAAGGGAAGCTTGGGCGATATTGTCGGGCGTCGCGATCAGACTGCTCCCGGAGAGCAGGCCGAGTATTCCATCGAGTTTACCGCGATCACTCAGGTCGGTATCGGTGTGATGCAGCTGGCTCAGCAGATGCTGGATCAGATGAATCTCACGGGTGCTAACCCGAACCTGCGTCCTGCTTTTGTTCAACAGATCGATGCCGACGTCATGGCAGCTGCCAACGGCTACGCCGAGCAGATTGCTAATGCCGCTGCTTCTGCTATCTCTGTTTAAAAAGAAACCGCATAGAGAGAGTCCCAAAAGGACTCTCTTTTTATGCCGTAATTTAAACAAAAAAAAATAAGAGATTAACCGTAGCACTCCTGTCCGAAGACAGGAGGCCAGGGTGCGCTATTCTTCTCTTCTTTTTTGGGTGGGTCAGACTTCGACCCACCCAACATGCTTGAATACCGCCGTTTTGCGGACACTACCATCTGCCTGTACTTCCTCTACGGATTCCCTTTTGGTGAATGAATACACCGGGCGAATCCCGGCATCCTTCAATTCCTTTTCCAGTGCCCCCATCAAGTACGGGGCCCCTCCAATCATCGCTCGGTCAAAGAATGCTGGCAACATCTCAACTATTGCCAATGCCCTCTCTTGTATCTCATCTTTGCTGGGGAGGTTCTCAAACGTCAATAACTTCTTTAGAGCCTCTAAGTCCTTCCCTTGCAGGTCAACCACCCCTGCCATTTTCTGTTCCTGGGTAGCTACATGCTGCGTTAAATTAATGATACTCATATCTATTCTCCTTTGGCCTTGGGCCATGATAGAGAGACAGGATTGTCTCTCTTATTCATGTTAGTACTATGTATCTGAAATAATCTGGGATCGCACTTTTCTATATTTCAGTGAATGAAAAAAAAAAGAGTGGACAGAAAGAGTCCACTCTATAAAATGAATCTTATTCCTCAATCTGATATAGCTTTTTGACTTGTGCATATCGGGCATTGCTAGAAGCCTGAGCCCTAGCGCCTGCTTTTCCATCTAGCACTGCTTTCAATGTTTGCAGTTTAACACTGTTAATATTGCCTTTGGCGATTTTTACATAATTACGTGTAGTACTCATTGTAAAGCTCCTTTTGCGGGGGTATGTGTGGTTTAAACTTATTGGCGGCCATGAAAGAAACATTGATTTGACGCGCTTGAACAGGTTTTGTCGTTGGTTGAATCTCCTAACGAGAGAGGTGATTGGAAGTCGACACAAAGCAGGGATCAAAACGATCCCTGTCTATGCCTGATTTTAGTGCGCTTCAATCGGCGTGACGATTATCTCGACACCTTCCAGTCCTGACGTCGTCCTACTAGGGTTATAGCTAAACGTCGCCATTCCTTGATAATGCACATTCAGATTTGCTATTATTTTAACCCAGTCAGAAGGACCCAACTTAGAGGTATCGATGATATGTCGGGAAGGAATGCTGATGTCGGCCATAAGGAAAGACTTAAATCCGAACAAATCAACCCGGTACTTGATTGCGTCCACGATGGATTCGATAAGCCGTCTGGGCTCTAGATTAGATAGATCGTTAGCACTATGTCCTCCTTGGTTATAAGGACGATGACCAATCGGTGCATGAGGCGGCGTCATGCCGTACGGCCCAAAGAATGGAGCAGGTCCTGGTTGGCCAGAAAAATACGGATCTGATGGATTGCCTGGCTGAGGAAACTGCATACCTGGTTGCATAAACTTCGGCATTGAATTAAACGGCTTTGGGATCAACTGTCCCACGAGGCTTAGGGTCGTCCGCAATCCATCGATGGCATCGACGATAGCCCTGGTATCGGCCGACAACTCGGGTTGCGTTTCCGGTGCCTTCTGTTCCGTACGGTAGTTCTTGAACAGCGTGAACTCGATCTTGCTGCCCTTCTCAAAGACGGCAGGAAGCTTGTACGTCATCTTTCCGGAATGTGTCAGTTGACACACACGATCGGCAATGGCCGGGACGAGATCGTATACGGCAGACGATATGACTTGGCCATCTTGCAGCTTCCATCGATAATTGATTCCTTCCCAGATGTCGTACACTACCGCCAGCGTTGACGTTGAGCCGTCGTCCATTTCAAAGAATTCACGGATGATCTCGTCGACAATTTCTTTACCGACACTTATAATCCCTAACACCGCCTTACTGGTTAAGGCTGAACGACAATCCATGATCGCGTCGGCCAAGGCTGCGATATCGGCACGAGTTCCATAAATGCTGGCGTTGGCGTTCTTCTGGGCTTCGGCTTCGGGCGTTTTTTTCATCTCAAGACTCCTATCAAGTAAATCGTTAAATGCCATGGTTCGTTTCCTTGAGGAAATGTTAGAAGTTGAGTTAGGGCACAAGAGGGAGTCTATTGCGACTCCCTCTATGGACATCAGAACGGTACGTAGATGTTGATCGTTTCGAACTGCGGATCGCCATCCGTAAACTGACCAACCTGGATCTGGGCACTGCCCTTGCCAATGGCTGTCACCAGACCCGTGTTCGAGATCGAAATCACACCCGAATTGGTGTTCTGGTACGTCAGGTTGTACGAAGGCACCGGCGTCACACTGATCTGAGCCGTCTGAGTTTGGTTCATTACCAATCCCTGGCTGGCTGGTGTAGCTGGCGTTACCAGCGTGACCGTAGCGCCCCCTGCAATCGTACCGGCAGCGGTGGTCGTGATGGCTTGTCCAACGGTCGGTACAGCGACCAGCGTGCTGTCGATAGCCTGCCACTGCGCCAACGTGGTGGAGCCCAGTGCAGTGACCGTATAGTTCGTGCCGGTGGTCACAACGTCCGTGGCGGACTCCTGGAGCTTGATCGTGACATTATAGGCCGTAGGCGCCGCAGGAGCCACGGGGAACGGAACCGTGACAACGGGAGCCGGCAACGTTTTGTTACTGGCAATTTGTGCGTTGATGGAATTCAAGAAGGCTGTCAAGGCGACAATGCCTCCAGCCAAGATCGAGACATTATAAGGAGCAAACTGCGCAGCAGAGAGATCGGTTAGGTCGGTCGTGCTGGTGGTAGCCCCGTTTTGAACCGACTGGCGATATGTCCACGAAATATTACAGTTGCGGCCAAACACGACGTCCTCTGCATACAGCTTAATGACGATGTTACCGCCAGCAACGTCGTTGTAGCCCGAAACGCTGACATTGAATCCATCGAGCGTCGTGGCGCTATATGCGCACAATACGCCCGCGTACGCGCCGCCCAATTGGAAAAGCGGCAAAACAGCAGCAGCGATTTCGTTTTGAAGCGGGATTAGAAGGTTTTGCAAAATCGCGTTTTCAGCATCGCTCCGTAGTGACATGGAAATAGCCTCAATTCAAAAAGAGTAAGAGTGGGATGCTTAAAACAAAGGGAGAGTCAGACGACTCCCCCTTCTATGCGTTTAAGCAGGATTGGTTTCGTCGGCCACCAGCACGCGTTTGAACGCGTGTTCGATAGCCTTTGATGCACCGCTATTGGTCTTCCGCGCACGTTCGCCATTGTTCTCGCGCACGGTGGGCACGAACTGACCGAGGCGATGTGCAACCATGTGATCGATGTCCAGGACATCGTTAAGACCAACCGCACGGTAAAGCCCGCTGCGGCCCTGGACCGACTCGACCCACACGGAACACGAATGAAGATGGTCCGGATTCGCTTTCGATCCCATCGCTGCGAATGTGCTGTAGACGGGAATGCGTCCAGACATGACCTTCTGTTTACGGTCATCCGAGAGGAAAGCGGAGGCACATTCGCGATGGGTAGGCTCACCAGGCTTCGGTTCCTTCTGACGGATATAGTCGCTTTCAAAACCGCGCACGAGCATCAGGGTACGACCTTCGCCCACCGGGGCAACGAAAAGCGTAGCGGGCTGAAGAGAGCCGTCGGATAGCCAAATTTGCGTCTTCGAACGTCCCGTGATCATGATCTCGATTTCTTCGCCGACTGGGACGTCCTTGTCGAAGAAACAAATGCTGCCGTTGATCCAGGCAATCGGGAACATGTTTCCGTCCTTACCGGGACGGGTGTTGGCGCGCGGAATTACTTTCATGATGACTCCGGTGGGGGGTTAAATTGCTACTGAAGCATAGACCGAATCGAATCGTTCGATCAGTTCGCGTTTACGAATCTTTGAGTCTTTAAAACCAGCTGCTCTCTCAAGCAACAGATAGTTTTCCTCAAAAGATTGGTGCTGACCGACTTCAAAATGTTTTGTCAGAACATCCGAGGTCGGTAATTTTAGACGCATAGGAGCGCCGTTAACTTTGTACAACCGTGCTACGGTATGGAACCCAACGTAAGCCATTAGAACTTTTGCTTCTGGTTCTGGCAGCGAAAGATCGCCTCGCTCAGCTCTTTGCCTGTGCCACACGACCATGTTATATTCGAACGTTAAGCCAGTCAGCAGCGTACAAAACGATATCACCCAGCACTCGAAAACGTAGAACTCGGCCTTACTGAGCCCTTCGTCTTTGGCGATTTTGATTACCTTATCCGACTGCCTGGACTCGAAATCGAACTCTCTTTTCGAGAACATATACCAAAGTCTGGAAAAGGCTTTAGACAGCTTCTCCACAGACAACCCGTCGAGTCCAATAGTCTGTAAACTGAAGTTAGCTGGCTGTAGTATTCGTCCAGTCTCCGTGTCCAGGAGCTTTTGTATCCCTGGATGGGATGCCGCAGCAATCTCTAATAGGCCCATGTCCCAATCCTCAAGTGAAATATTCCTTTCCATGTTCTTCGAAGTAATTCATGATGACATCATGCAAAACTTTCTTTTGATCTTCGTCACAATCGATCCCCCCATCCATAAGGACGGTGGATAGCAAACCATCCCAAGCCTTTGGGCGAAGCTTCTGACTCAGGATAAGATGTTCTTTATAGCGCGCCATTAGCCACTCGCGTCCTCGGCCATCGATGGTCGATTTGTAAAGCAAAGATTCCGGAATCTTGAATGGCGCAACATCCGTATTGAGAGTATCCCCTACACGCCGCACACCGAGCCGATGTGCTTCCACGATGAGTTCGCGGAATGGCATTTTCGAAACCTTCTCGAAATAAAGATGAGGTTCGTCGATCTCAGCCTCTATCTTTTTAAACGTCTCTTCCGGTAAGTTACACACGAGGAGCGCTCCGATGAGTCCCCACTTATCAAGATCGAATCCCATGATGACTGCTCCAAAAAAGAGAGAAGCCGGCTATAGGCTTCTCTCTGTGTCGTTTAGGAAGCCATGACTTCCTGAATGGCCGCCATAGCTTGATCGCTGAGATGTTGCCGAATTTCCTTGAACTCGGCATTAGTCCGTGCAGCAGCCGTGGTATACGTTCCACTGAAGACACCGTGCTGCGTGCCGTTGTTGTCCTCAACCGCGCGCTCGAAAGTCATTCCAACGCGATCCGATCCGAACGACGCATCGAGGCGAACAGACTGGAGCTGCGGGTTTTCGACGAAGACTTTCTCGTTCGCGATTTCCCCCACAGCAAGTGCCAAGGCATTGAAGGCTTGGGTGTTGTGCGTCTGAACCTTCTTGACGGTTTTGATATCGACGCCTTCCGGAAGGCCCTTTTCGAACCACCCTTCCGCCAAGGTGATCTTGCCGTTGGCAGAATCGATTGTCATTTCAGACTTGGCGCTTTCGGCCAACTGGCGGGTAGCGTCTTTGATTTTGTATTCGGACATCGTTGTAGCTCCTAGGAGGTTAATTGCATGCATGCTTTGTCGTCCACTCAACGACTTCGCAGTAATGTAATGTATGTTTGTAAAATCTTTCAATAGAGGCATAGATCTCTAACTCATAGAAAGATACCACACTCCGTATAAAATCGCTCTATGGGCTTCTAAAGCAGTTTAAACGGCATAGAGAGAGTCCTTAGCGACTCTCTCTAAATGCTGATTATTCAAAGCGAAGTTTTTCCAACAACGTATGCTAAAGATCCCATATATACAGCCAAAATATGAACGTAAGTCGTCATGAAATCGACAAGCCGGTTTTCTAACATCGTTGTATCTGAGACATTTTTTTTCTTGCTCGCGTCGTTGCCAGCTAAACGCGCGATCTCGTCTCCACTAACTTCGTACCCTAAGGCCTCATTGAATTTAATTGTAGTTTTACTATCGAGGTTAGTAAAGAAAGAATTTACCTTAGACACACACTTATCTGCTGAGTCTGTATTAAGGTTTTTGATTTTTGTATAGTAAAAAGTACCTGATTGATCGTAATCAAGCGTTGGTTTTGTATAGACAAAACGATGGTTATCATCCACCATTAATTCAAAATTACCAAACGGAGTTTTTAACACTAACTTACCTTGATGCATAACAGCATCACGTAATCTTTGTGCATAGCTACCATCAACATAATCCGCTTCTTTTGCTGGTCTGGCTTTAGCGGCTAAATGAACAATGGCATCTAAATTTTCATCGTGCATGCGTTTTGCTTCGTCAAACATAGTCAAAAAACGTTGATGTAGTTTATTAATATCCTCTTCTTCAAAAACATGACCATCGGATACTTGAGCTGTTTTCCCCATCGCAAGAAATGCCATACCGTTTTGAACGCCTGAAAAATCAGTATTCTTTAGTAGAGAAGTGTAACCTTTACTAACTGCTTCTCCTTCTATATCGTTTTTATTACGGCTGCCGCTACTACTATCGCTGCTTTGCTGCTTCTTTTTGAAGAACGAAATAAGTTTGTCTTTTAATTTTTTAACGAATTCCTTCACTTTCTCAAAGATTTTCCTGACGAATTCTTTAAACTTCTTGACACCTTCTGCAATAGAATCCATGATTCCTTCCAAGGAAACCTTAGAAGTCAGTTTACTAAAGTCTTCATTAGAAGCCGACAGACTCTGAATAGAGTCTGCCAATGCATAAAGGCTTTCAAGAGTAGTATTCTGTTTACCGAGCTCTTCCATATCTCTTTCAATGGAAGCTTGTTCTAAAGTGATAAAATCGGTATTCTGTTCTTGATACTTCAAAACTGCTCTTAAAACACTACTCATGATTTAGCCCTCATGCGATTATTCAATAGAATCCTGAACCCATAGCAATAGTCCACGGATAATTCGGTTGCGATAACGCGTTCGAAGTTCAATATACGGTGCTGCTGCGTCTTGGATTGCTTCTCTCGTGGTTAAATTGAAGGTCTCAAAATCCTCATGGGATATTAAGAAATCGCTCCAGAAATGATGAATTTGGTGCTCATCTAGAGCGTTTTTTGGCGATGGAAGATCGTTAAACAAAGCATCGAATTTTCCCAATAAACTTTCAACGAATTTACCTACCTCAAGAGCTTTCTCTTTAGAAGCAGCCTGAACCGAAGTTTGGGTAATCTTGTTCTGAGTACTATCTTTTATTCCCCAAGCATTGATAGCACGATAGCCATCTTTAGCATTTCCTAAATAAGAAATAGGATCGAAACCGCCAGCCAATTTTGGAGGTCTGCACGTCAAAATAGGGTTTGGGTGTTTGTGCAGCACTTCGCGAATCTTTCTAAGAACTTCCTTAACTTTGCCACCCCTTTCGTTTTCCTTAATGTCCCTACAGGCAAACCCAAAATCCATTTGCCCAAATACCTTGGCCATCTCTTTCCTCAACGAACCCATCCAATGGGAGAATTCGTCAAAATTGTGCTTGACTAATGTCAGAGGATCGTTTCCAATCTTACCGTCGATAGCAAGGTATTGGCCAAACGAAGCAGTATCGACATTCCCTGTTTTGAACCTTTTCGATTCAAGCCATTCCTTGTTCAGGAGCTTCTCCGCGACCAGCTTTTTTATTTCTTGAGTATGTCTGTCTTCATCGTGCGTTTCTGTTTTGGTGGTCAGCTCTTTCTTATTATTCATAGCGGAGAAGACATCACCAAAGAAACCTTCTGATGAGATAGTGCGAAGAACGCGTCTTAAAACACTACTCATGATTTAGCTTCCTTAATTTACCAATTGTTTACTCGACGATGAGCACTAATGCTGCCGTGTTTCCAGCCCATGGCTTCTTCGATATCCGAAGCACTCACTACCAAGGGCGATGACTCCATCCCCAAAGAGCTGTTCTTGTACTTCGACTCAATCGCACGAACCTGATCGAGGTTGAAGGTCAGTTCAGTCAAATGTTCCAAGGTAGGGGCAGAGAACTTATTGGCCACCGCAATGCCAGGTTCGGTCACCCAATCCCAGGTCACGATCATGCGCAGGTTCTTGATACGTCGACCGCCTACAACCTCATCGTCAGTAATCGAACGCACAGAGAAACAGACGTTCTGGTTCTTGTCTTCCAGCGCCAGTTTCAGTGCCGGTCCAGCGACCCCTGCGGGTGTGGTCTGTCCGATGACCGCAACGACGGAATTCCCTTGAGGATCCTTCACGCCATCCACAATGGTCACGTCCTTGAAGAAGGAACAGACATTGGTTTCCTCGATGGTGAGGATGCGTTCCAGATATTCCCGATCAGTCATGCCTGGCTTTTTCTTCGGATGGCCATTCTCGCCCTTCAGACAGCCTGAACGAAGACGCCGCATCAATGCACCCGATTCTTCGAAGACCTCTTTGGCAGGGCCTAAAGGATAGAAGGCTCCTGCACTGTTGAAGACGTTCAAAGCACCCAATACCAAAGGATAGTAGCCTTCGGCATCGGGTTTGAGAATGCCGGTTTTGTTCGTCCCCATGAGGGCCGTACAGGAGTAGGTTATGCGGTTGCTCATGATTTAGCCCTCATGTGATTTGGTATGGTAATCTTAGAGTGTGGTTTGTTCTATAACCCAAAGCATTGTCGAGAAATAATTAAACATTTCACCGAAATAACTTAGAACGTGGTTATTAAGATCGCGATCCATTACTAAAAATCTGCTAAAATATTTTTTGCTTTCCCCGCTATATTCATCACGGTTGTCTCTAGTTATCTTATCGATGTCATATATAAAAAGGTCTTCATATATCCGATCTTCGTTGAACATATCTCTCATAGATCTTAATAAATCCGTTATCTGCCCAAACGACGTTTCTTGTATTTTAGGCATTGTAGAATTGCGTTCGTTTAATTCAGGAACTAAATGACGTGCTTTGTTTTTTGCATCATGGAACTCAATAAATTTTTCAGGCTCGTGATAATTTAGAAAATAACCATATTCATAAATTTCGCCAGCGAGTTCGTGGGTTTTGCCGCGTTTATTAGTAACTTCAATTATGAAATCACCAAAGATACTTTTCAAACAAACATCAGCAGTCGTAGGATCCTGCTTTTTGAAAACCGCTCCTACCGCATTGAAAAATTCGACAGCAGCTTCGCCAGTTGCTATTTTTTCTATTGTCGTCTGACGAGTTTTTTGCGCCACTGATTTTAATTTTTCCATATTTTCTTTTAAATATTCGTTTGTTTCATGCATTTGTTTAAGTGCGTCAGAATGAAAATTACGAACATCGTGTTCAGTAAACTCGTTTGGAAGTGTATGGAGACCTTTTCCCAAGACAAACAAGACTACGGGTAATCTGGAAATATTAGCGTTTGTCCAAACGAATACTGGCGGTTTTTGATGCATCGGCGATTTCTGCTCATGCGGTTCGTGGTTCGTATGGTTGACGCTATGAACGTTTTCCTGATGCTGCATAGCCGCGGTTTCGTGGGTGTTTGGAGTACTTGTTTCCTGTGATTTCTTAGATTCTTCTTTTTTCTTTCTGAACAAATCAATGAATTTGTTCAGAACGGATTTAAACCATTTAACGATTCGTTTAAAGATCTCTTTTATTTTGGTTCCTAGTTTCTTAGCATGCTCGACAATAGAATCCATGACTCCTTCCAAGGAAACCTTGGAAGTCAGTTTACTAAAGTCTTCATTAGAAGCTGACAGACTCTGAATAGAGTCTGCCAATGCATAAAGGCTTTCAAGAGTAGTATTCTGTTTACTTAATTCTTCCATATCTCTTTCAATGGAAGCTTGTTCTAAAGCGATAAAATCAGTATTCTGTTCTTGATAGTTCAAAACTGTCCTTAAAACACTACTCATCGCATTAACTCCTCAAAATGGTTTCAACGCCTTCGGTACGCTCGCTAGGATTCACCAAGGCAGATAAGAGACTGTCGTCAAAATAAGCCCCTAAGAGCTTGGCTGTGGTGTTGTTGGCTCCGTATAACACACTACGGAAAGGAATGAAACGCGGATTAACCTTCTTCTCCTCCGCTTCCGTTTGAATCTGGTGTCGGTAGAACTCCATGAGGTTGTTCGGATTGCGACTCACGGTAGAAGCAATCATTTCCAATATCGTATTCGTACGACTGAGAGAATCCCCTGCATACTTCTTCGTCTCTGCAAAGAGCTTTCCAATATCCTCATACGTAAAGGACCACGGCACGTGGCCCTTAGCGATGATCTCGTTGTACAAATCGTAGATCAAGAAAATGTCCATAACGATGTTGAGGTTTGTTACGAGAACGGAACCAGGATCAAAAGAGAAGACGAAATACTCTTCGTCTCCTACTTTCTCAGTCAGAATCTCCGATGGTTGAATGGTAAGCATAGACGGCACTTTCATGACGCTATAGTACTTATCTTCCACGACTATTGTCATGACACCAACGATCTTGATTTCGCTGCCCACAGATGCGAGCTTGCGCTCTACATAGCGCTTTGGAGTGTAGACCTTACAGCCCTTTGATGAAATCAGCATACTGTCTTTTTCAATCAAAGTCTCTTTAACCCTCTTCGGGTCTCGCACCATAGTAGAAACATCCATGGGTTAATCCTCTTTAAACGTTTGCCATTGACTCGGTTTGAATCATTGAGCCAACCCAATCGACTACCAAGTCCATCATCGACCAATATGCGGCCTCGACTACAGGCGCGTTAGGATTACTCTCAGCGTAGAAGTCGACGAGCGCAAGGATCTTCTTGACATCTTTTCGAGGGAACATGGTTGCGCAAATAACATCGCGCACTAGGGCATGGATGTTTTTGGTGTCATAGACCGCAAGCCCTTCAACGATGGTAGCCAGACGTTGCTGGGCCTCAGCACGATTCAGGCCTAACTTCTCGTCCGACGTAGCGATCATGGACGATACCACGTCCCGCACTGCGGCTACGGTCGTGTTAAAGATTTTAGACATCTGTTCGGTCTTTAGTAGTCCGTAGAAACGACTCCAAGCGTCCTTATAACGCTGTGCATTCTCGAGAAGAGGCGTGCCCTTATCGATGTCCTTAAGGTCGCCTACGACATAAGCACCAAGAATGATCTCTGGAGAACCGCCCTGGCTCAACCATTCGTTGTAGATGTGTTTGTCTACCTTGATGGATGCGTTGTCGGAAGCATAGACAGCTTCAGGACGCCGACGCGGATAGTCCAGAACGAGAGTCTGGCGCTTGAATTGGTCTGCTTGCTTACGCAAATAGATAGCCAATACTCTACCAGACTGTTCCATGATCGACGACACGTAGGCTTTGTAGTCCGATAGACCCATATTGACGCCTTCTGGAACGTCGTTCATGAATTTCTTGGCTAGCAAGAAAGACAGCAATGCAGCAGTTTTGGCATTGGGGTAATCCGTGTCAGGATAACGAACAAAGTAGGAAAGGTTCGATGGGCTGATATTGCCAGAAGTAACGATTTCGAGTTTGTCGGCTTGTGCCTCTTTGTCTGGTTCGATGTTCGCCGAAAAGACGCCCTGAAAGACCGAGCGAATGATCTCTGGACTCGTGCCTTCAAGAAGGGCTCGAAGAGGGCCATCGTAGGACTTACTGCCAGTCATGGCGGCGTCGATCGTCTGTTCGACGTTCATGTCTGGGAAGACGTGTTGGACAGTGACTTCTTCGAACGCTGTGTCGCTATACCGCGCGACGAGATCGGCGAGGGCCGGAGACAACAAAGCCTCCGGCGCTTCAACCGGCAAAACAGAAATGCGGTTTACGTTGGACTGAATGGTCTCATCAATGCGTTCATGGATGGCTACTAGAGCTTCACGAATGATAGGATTGACGACCGTACGAGCCAACAAAAAGCTATCCTGGATTGAGCGCGCAGCCAGCTGACTATAGGTTTCAATGAGGTGGTCGTGTGTAGAGGTGCCGTCGACCTCAGGAACTATGGAAGCTTCGATAACGTCGCGCGGGCCAACGAATGCTTCTCGGGTCTTCGGCAAGCCGTTTTCGTAATAAACAACTTCCCCCTCCAGACCGTCCGGGTAGGATGCCTTACAGAGCTCAGCAAGCGGCGTGTCGGTCTTGGGACCAGCGACGATGCCTACGTCAGTGAGCTGATTGATGAGATCGCAGACAGCGTCATTGGCAGAGATTTCACGGATCATGTCAGTTGACCCCTTGGTTTTTGATGAACAAAGAACGGAACTTCGCTGCAAGCGCAGCCGTAACTTCAGTAGGAGTTACTGGCTTTCCGTCCACTACAGTACTGATGTCGTCGCCACCAATCCTCTCAATGATTGAAGTGGCGAGTTCGACGGCATTCACGATCGCCAGACAGTTCATGCCACGAACAATATCTTTCTTTTCCATTACTCACCCCTATAAGCCATGACAGCTTCTTTTCCTAAAAGTTTAAGTAGCGTGTTGGTGGTTCCCATCAAGATAGCCGAAGGCACAATGCGGTTGTTGATGCCTTGATAGCCGAACAACGCGTCTAAGGGTTCTCCTTCTGCTGTTGTGTTGGTGCCGACCATGACACGCCCCACCGTACTCTTCAGCTGGTTCCCGAAAACAAGCTTATCTGCCTGAGCCATATGTACGGTTTCCGTGATGTAAATGACAATCACCATGGAGTCCGGATCTACGGCCTGTCCTTCAATGCGTGCTCCAACATCGACCTCATTGGTAGATTTCGGAATGCCCATCTTTTCGCAATAAGCTTTCCTGCGCTTGTCATAAAGCTTGGCTAGCGTAGCCAGACTAGATGACATTTGGTCGATTTCTCCGTTGTAAAAGATCTCGATTTTCTCTACCTCACCAATGTGCTTGGCACGCGGAGTTTTGTTGGCCAGCAGCCTCAAAGTGGCCAAAGAGCGTTCATCAAAGATGTCCGCATTTCCGGCAGTCTGATCTTCGATCGTACACAAAATAGTCTCGAGATCTGTCACAACACCGACATCCACGAGTCCTCTAACTTGCTGATCGAACTTAACCTTGATGGCTCTAGGCTTTGTGATACGAGTCTTGAGTCTGTTAGCCAGTCCAATAGAAATGGCCGACGAATCTTCGAAGGTGTCTTGAGATTGCACCAGCGCCACGGTTGCCAGCATAGAAGTTTTGTAAACTACCTGCTTTGGATCTAAGACATCGCGTTCGAAGAACATCTTATTATAGCCGATGACATCCCCCTTCACAAAAGAACCCCCGACCTTGTAGTCGGTGATAACGTAGTGAGGAATCGTTTCTCCTGCCGCTTTGCCGAAGGTTGTTCCTAGCGGGCAACTCTCGACGTCCCCATCGGTATATTCGACCTCCATGTGCTCGTCGTCGATAGCAACTACTTTTCCGTCTTTCTTGGCGACAATAGCGTAAGCGTTGTCTACGCGTTGTGCTATGACCCGTTCGTAGCCCGTTCTTAAAGGAGGGACAGTGTAGCCTTCAGCGTAGATCGTTTGCGCGTTTTGGATACTAGTGAAACCGACACGTCTCATCGTAATGTTCAATAGGGGTCGTTAATCCCTACCCGTGCATTCGAGCACTGCTGCATGTCTCCATGCATGTCCAGACCATATCTTTTCCCTTTGACAAAGGGAATCTCCTGTTTCGAGCCTACTTAGACTCTACACGCTGACAAAGCGTTGGTCGTTGAACGTTTCTCATAGCCCATAAAGGCCTTAGAGACTTCGCTGCTGATTGTCCAATCCCATGACTTTTCAAACCGTGGCTTTGACTTTCGTCTCGCAGTGGTGTCAGGGGCTCTAAGGAGTTTCCAGCAATTAAGGAGAATTCTATTCTGTAGTTACCTACAGAAAGGACTAATGTTTCAATCGTCGATGTCGGATCCAGGCGCCAACAGCGCGCTAGTACTGAGTAGTTTAGACGGCCCATCCTTCTTGTCTAGTGTTCGTGTTAATCCGCGAACGCTCTTGTAGTTAGGATCTGGCGGAGCAAAGATCACGGTGGCTACGTCAGAAGAATCCGAGGTGGATTCAGACGTAACACCCAATGCCGTTTTATGGAATATGCGAGCTTCTCCAGTCATGCTGCGAGAACTACGTCCACCATTACCAGCAAAGACCACAACCTCTTTTTCACGGAGATTCTGTATTGGATTACGGTCTTGAACCGGCATACCAGCTGGGTCTTGCAGAATAGACTGCCAAACCGCATATGGGTTGAGGTCTACAGAAGCCATACTCGTCACCGCGCGCGATTTGTAATTGCGAATAGCACGCACCATTTCGGTATAGACAGCACCCGCAAAACGTTCGTATCCACGATCGCGCATGTAACGCATATCCATGGGATGTGGGGAGTCGTCTGTTTCGAGCATCTGCGACGCCTCGAGCAGCAACTGAACCAGGTCTGTAGGCTCTCCCATTTCCTTCAGTATTTCGAGAGTAATGGGATCGATGAACATTGCGAACATCAATTCGATCTCGCGACTGAAGCGAGCACCCAAGCCATTGCGTTCTAAGATGGTCCCATAGACGTCGGGCTTGTTGAATTCCTTGGATGAATACCGACGCAGATCCCTATGGTATTTCAAGAAACCGCCTAGCAAGAACTCATGGTTTTTCTTGTCCATCGATACTACATAGGTTCCGTCTTTGAACCGCAACGGAAACTCGTTTTCGTTCACCACGTAACGTTCGCCTGCCGAATACCATCGCGGACTAGCGCTCAAAAGCTTGAGCAGCGTACCCAAACCTAAATGTGCTCCGAGCACAAAGCCAAGAGGAATAGCCTTGGCAAAGATACCCAATTCTACAAACTCGATGGGTTTCTTCTCTAGAGGCATTTTAAGAAGGATTTCGAGGGTTCCCATATCCTCCAGATCGGCTGGATCGTCGTTGTTAACGATGTAGAGGACGTTGTCGAATCCTACACCGATTAAACGGTTCTTCTTATCCAGTCCAATCGGGGTAATCTTCCCCGGATGGCGTTTCGGGTAGGGCTTCTTATCAAAGGCCTCGATTCTCTCCTTTCCAAAGAAAGCTTCGCGTTCGTTCCAGTCAATACAGAAAACAATTCCTTCGGCAGTGAACTTACTGAAACGTTTGCTAAGGATACTGTAAATGCGCGGCACTTGAAGATCCGGATTGAAACACTCAGACAACATCAGGTGTGTGATGGTATCGTCGTTCCTGTCCGATCCCGCACGAGTGATGTAGTTCAGTATCCAATCCTCGTAGCTATTTGCTTTGCGTTCGGAACGATAGACAAACATCTTCGAGTAGTAGCTGGTTAAAGCGACTCGATCTGGAGCAATCTTACGAATTGGAACATCGATTCTCTGGCTCCTGAAGATGTTTCTAACGCCCCCAACCATATATGTCCCATCGGGCCGTACGGACGGCAAACGGAAACGAACCGTCGATGGTTTTCCAGTGACCGGAACAAAACGTACAGTATGGATTTCGTACTCGTCCTGAACGTCGTGGACTTTTTCGATGTCGTAGCTGTAGACAGCAATGCCAGCTGCCTGCATACTGACGACAGCGCCCATGATATCTTTGTGCATGACCTTTTCGACGTATTGCGACGTAAGGGTCTTGAGGCTACTATTGAGTAACGAAGGATCCGTAACGCCTTTAATCTCGGGAGCCAAGGCGGCCGATCCGGGCAAGAGGTCTTTAGGATCGATCACCAGACCCTCAGCTAAGGTAGCGCTTTTGTGAGTAGGGTCAGGTAACGTTTTGTAGCGCGTAGCCATTTCGACCATACGACGATATTCTGCTACGGACAGAACACCCAGGTCAGCCATCTTGGCAGCGGCCTTATAGACGCCGTCTTCTGGCTTAGTCTCGGTAGGGACATAAGCGGCTGCATTGTTTGCGTCGAGGTGTTCATCGGCCAACCGTTCAGACATCTGAATGAGTTCGTGAAGATCTTCGTGGGCGGCCAGATCTTCGACGCGATCCATCTCCTTTTGTCTCTCGACGTCGATTCCATTGTCTTCTGGCAATGGCGCCAGAAGCTTCCCTTTCTCGGTGTCGGACATGGCGTCCATATCGACATGCGGTTCTTCCATGCGCTTGCTGACGATGACATCACTGTCTTCTGGGTTATCGTCGAGTTCAGCGTCTAGGTGGGTTTTAGAATCGTCTTCTTCGGTTTCGTCTCCTTTATCCAGAGCTTTCTCGGCGGCCGCGTCAACGACAACATCGGTAAGGCCGGCTGTGCTGGCTTCGAAGAGAGTTATGATTGCTCGAAGAAAGCGTCGCTGGAGAAGCGTAGCAGAAATCGTGTTGCCGTTGTGATGGACAGGAACAATCCCTTCTGCTTCTTCTTCGGCCTTTTCCTTCATGGTCTCCTGGCGCCAAGAATCCATGATACCGAGGTTAATAACGAACCAACGACCGCCGTTCGTAAAGACCAGATTCAACTTATCGTAGCTGCTTTTATGCAGACGATTCATGACAGAATGCTCTCGGTGGTCTCCTATCCACGTTGCGATATCAAAGAGAGAGAGAGCGTTGGAGTCCTGCATGTGGGTAACGACTGTGCGAACAGGCGCCTTACCGCCCTGGAGAAGGTACGGAAGTGGTGGCAATAGTTGCGGAAGCGCCACGAAGATATATTGCTGGCGAGTTGTTTCGGCCGCTATAGCGTTTGCCTTATCCCATACAGCAGAATGGATATTGGCCCAGGTATAGTAGTTGCTAAAGGCATTCGTGGTATAGCGATAGAGATGGGGCAAGAATGCGTAGTTAACCATCACGAGAGACGTTCTGTCGCGTAATGTGGTACTGAGGCTACGCAAAGGACGCGTCCGGCGGTTCTTGCGGTGGTAGTCGCGAATCAGAGACGACGGCTGAATGGACGTGTGTCTAGGATTGCCGATATTGGCATCCGTAGGGAGCGACAGCACGTGGTCGACCATAATGGCCTTGTGGTATTCCCTAAAAAGCGGGTCGGTGTCTGGAATACCAAAATCGGCCATCCCTTCCCCGATATAATGGAAGATAGTATCGAACGGAAATTCGAAGGTTGTGATAGAATGAAGAAGCGGGTGCGTCAGGTCGTTGATTCGGCGCATTCCGTTGCGCCGATAGAACAGAGGATAGAGAATCAATTCGGTTCTCCCGTGAGATTATGGAGTACAAAATCAACAGTTTCTGTAAACGGACTGGCTCGTAGCATGTTGTCGGGTGTGACGTATGCTCGCCGCGATGACAGATAGTCGTCTATTTCTTTGACCGCTTCCAGCGAATAGACGCTGGTCATGGAACACATGTCTCCGTCGTAGTCGCCATCCAATCCAATGATACGTGCAGAATTAGGAGATAAGGCTTCTACAAAGACAGGATGGTCAGAATGTAGCGGGAATTCATAAGCAATATTCTCTTCCCCAATGACCTTCCAATCATCGTCCAGCTCCCAACGACTTTCTCCAGGAATTGTCGTCATGACATAAGGATAAGCTGGATATATTGATCCGTCTCCTGCAATTGGATAGCGAGTAATAAAATGAGGAATCGTGCCCCATCTGTTGTATCCGCAAAGGTAGGTTAAATCCAACAAGGTCAGGGGAACTACCCGATAGGTCTCTTTAGGCCAATCGGAAGGAATCTGGCTAATATCGGAGAAGATCTTGAATACTAACTTATCCTCAATCTTACCCAAGAACAACAGCCCCAGGTAATAGTCCGATTGAATAACGATCGGACGCATGCGCATTTCGGCATCTTCCAGACGATGGATAACCTTATCCAATCCATCTGGGCTAATCCATCTGTCAATCTCTTCTGGTTTTACTAAGACACGTTCCTCTTTCAAGGTTTTTCGATTCGTTAGAAAGGCGTAGTTCTCTGCATTGCTAAACCGCGTACTTAACCAACCATTCAGCAGCTGATACTTCATGACTGGCAATACAGAGATAGCAAACTGATACATGCCCACTACGGTATTGTTGGACTTAGGGCCTTTCTTGTCTCCCAGATTTTCTTGGGAGTTGTCCATAGAGGTAATGACGTTTCTGGTGCTGTTATAGACATTACGTTTGGCCCATTTTGACAAAGCGAATCCACGCTTACCGTCCAGCATTTCCTTCAAGTAATCGAAAAGCTGATTAAAGGAGAACTGTAGTGCGTATCTAGGAACATCCATAAGCGATGAATCTGCTCCAGAACGAATGGTATTACTCATTGAAATGAGACGTCTGTAGAAGTCGTTGACCTCCGACTCCTTTCTTGAACCAGTGTTTTCGTCTTCTTGCAAATCCCTAAGACCAGCCGGTATGATGAGAACCTTGTCGGTCATGGCTCGGTCTTTGAATTTCTCTATGAAGGCAATGCGAAGGTCGCGAACATCCGAACCTGTCCTACTGAATTGTATTTTCTTCCAGTGCTGCAAAAAGAACCAGAAGCCTGTTTGACCATGGATTTCGTCTGAGGCGACGAAGTCTTTTTGTGCCTCGTTCCATACGGCATAGCCCTTTCCTGTAAGGATGGATCCGTATAGGCCTTTGAGTTTTACGAGGTTCTTGAAAATCAAAGGGTGGAGGACTTCGATTTTGAGGTCGATAAAAGAGAAACGCAAGTCGCGTTCGTCTGTGCCGACTCGACCAAAGATTTCCGATGAGAACAGACCATCGGGATGGAAGTTACGCGTAGAGCCTTCGTAGATGTCCAGCGACGTTACAGCACGCATACCTTCTAACCGTCGTGGTGTCGGTACCAAGATTGAGACGTTAGCAGGAACGTCAGTGGGCCTCAACATAACAGCCTCCATGGGCGCAATCGTGTGGAAATTCTAAAGAACTTTTAAGGAGAGACGCCATGGCGAAACACGACGATCCGTCCTCTGAAAACTTCGATCTAAACGACGATGGTTTTGGCGAATTTAATGACTTTGACTTTGACAACGACGATCCGTTTGGCTCAAGCAAACCAAAAACGACGAAGGAACGCGCAAAATCGATCGCCAGAGGCATAGCCACGGGCTCCTTAGATCACCTCAATGCCGAAAAGAAACAGATCCTTAAGAAGGTTCTGCCTAACCAGTACAGCAATTCGATCGATACGGTTTCTGATGCATACAGCACCACCAAAGACATACTCGACGAAACCAAGAAGGCGTTCCAGCCTTACGTCAAGGAGCTCAAAGAAGCGATGGGTCGGGTTATGCCCGACAACATCCCGCTTATGCCAGAGTCTTGGTCGAAGAAGATCAAAGAGGCATTGGCTTCGGAAGAGGAATACAAGTCTTCTTCTCGCCAGAGCATCGAGAACGATCAAATCCTTCAAAGCCTCGGAGAGATTTTCAAGATCCAGTCACAGCATCAAGAAAGAGAAGAAAAAAGGACAGCCTCTGTAGGCCGTTTTAATAACCTCCTAAGCCTCAAGACGACAGAAGCATCCATCAAGCAGTTGGCTTTGATACGGATGGCCACCGAGCGTTTGGTGGGCTACCAAGACACCATAGCCTATAACTACCAAAAGAAGTCCCTAGAGCTTCAGTACAGACAATACTTCACGAACAAAGAATTGCTGGAAGAATTCAAAGCTTATCGTTCCGAATCGAAAATGGCGCGCGAATACATCTACAGATCGGTTTCAATGTCCGATTTAGAAAAACGCCAAAGCAACGGACATAAGTTGGGTTTCTTGAAGAACATGGCCTACAACACGGCTAAAAGTGCCGTAGGTCGGTCGCTGTGGAGTGTTTTTGGTAATATACGTAAGAACGCCAAGTCTAAACTAGATGACGCGGCTAGCAACTTCGGCGTGGGAACAGCCCAGCTTTCATTGATGGCCGAAACCATTGCCGCGATGCGAGATATGGGCGGTATCGATCCCTACGATGTGGCCGGCGGAGGCATCGGTCAGTTCCTGACGGAGGCTCTTCTCGACAAATTCATTCCGGGATTTCGAGACAAAATAGCCAAAGACGGACGAGTCGGCAGCATTGGCAACTATGTCGATGGCATTAACCGCTCGCTGAGTTCTCGCCTCAACGACATGGCAAAAGGATCTGGCGGTGATTTCGGTTTTAAGGGGATGCTGAAAGAACTTTTCAGTGACCTCATTGGCCCTGAATACCGCACCAACACCATTCGCAAGGATACCGGCGTTGATTTGGATGCTGTAGCAGCGTTTAACAGGAGAACCCAGCTGTCAATCACCGAGGTCATACCTGGGTGGTTGAGTAAGATCTATGCCGAAATCGGTCGCGTAGGGGGCAACCCTTCGGAAGAGATTCATTGGGACCACGCCAAGGGAACGTTTGTTAATAAGGGGGCGGCTAGAGCGCAGCTCAAGAGAGACGTTTTCGACAGACAAAAAGAAAGCATCGGTAGGCAAATGCCGAGCCTAATCAAAGCCCTTGAAGGAGAGGGTAAGCTGAGCGATGGAGCTAAAGACGTTCTGGGGCGATTGGCGCTAGAAAGCGCATCGCATGGTTCGCATCTGGATACCAAAGCTCTTGGCGATAAAGCCTACTATAAAGAACGAGGCGTTCATCCAGAAATTGCCGATGAACTCTCTAGGCATTTCAAATCACAGTTCCAATACGCCGACGTTGACACATCCCCCTTGCTGGATGCCGACGGCATGGAAATCGACGGAGACTCTGGTTTCTTCGATGGTTTAAGGGCTAGTGCCCACAAGGCCAAACAACGCCTCTCTGCCGAAAAAAGCGACATGCTGAACTCGACCCTTCAGGCGCGTTCTAATGCCGTTCAGAAGGCCTACGAAGACCTTATGCGCTATTACGAAGATCCACGCCAAGCGCTAGCCGTGGCTGCCTCAAACGGCAACTTAGACCTCGTGCGTGGTATGGACTTTGTTGGTCGAGGGGAGAATGAAGATTTCCTGGACCGAGATGCGTACCATAACTACGTCCTAGGAACCAACGTTGACTTTAAAACGGCATCTAAGGACGTAGGGCGAGATGTTTCTCCGGCGACTGGAAAAGAACCAAAGACGGCGATCGAGAAGTTTTGGTATGCCAAAAAGAACAAAGCCTTCTTGGCCAAACACGAAGACCTAGTGAAGAAGCTTCGGTATGCCGACATTCAGACGCCAGCGGATATTGCTTTAGCAAAAACCAACGGACAGCTGACTGAAGAAGAAAGCAAGATCGCTGCTCAGATCATTAAGATTCTTCATCCTACAACGCAGCCCGGAAACGCTGCCCCTGACTCCTCAAAGGCGACTATGTCGGCTTCTGCTGCGGCTTCTGCTTCTGCTGCGGCTTCTGCTTCTGCACAAGGACAATCGGCGCAACCAAACATCCTCAACATCACGGGTACGGCTAAGTCCTACTACCAACAGGCCAGTTCCTTTGCCAAGTCAGCTTTTGATGAAGCCAAAACGTCTGCCAAGAAACACGGTCTCGATGCGAAAGCCGAAGCTGCGTTAAATGACGCAAAATCAAAGCTCAATTCTCTGAAGAATGACGATCGCACCAAAACTATCTTTGAATTCGCTAATGACCTAGCGCATGGTAAGATAGATAAGAAGACGCTCGATTACATGAAACAAAAAGGGGACTTCTCTAAGGACGAGTTCCTAAGAATAGTAGAAGAGGCCCGCAAGCTCGGTAAGTCGGCTTCTGGTTATGCAAAAGAAAAAGCCACTCATTATGGCGAAAAAACTAAAACAATGTGGGATTCGGTTAAAGGACATTTTCAGTATAAAGACCCAAAAGGAGTCGACTATACGCAGTTTGGAGCTCACGACTTAGCTAGAGAATCGACACTATCGAAACTCCTGGATGTGGTATCTGGATTGGCGGTTGGTATTGCCAACGGAGGTGTATTGGGTGGCAGCGGCGGAACAGATCCGGGCAAGATGTCTACGTGGGCATTTCTAAAAGAGGCCATCAAGCGCTCTGCTAGCGGTGCTCGACATTTAGGTGGTCGGGCTCTCGGTGTCCTGGGATCTATGGCTGGCTTCAGTGGCAGAATGTTCGGTAGGGGCGCTAGCATTGCGGCATCTGTTGCCGGTCATCTTGCACACGGGATCGCTCCTTCCCTCAAGGCAGTCGGTGGTTTCCTTCATCGTTTTGGTAAGGACGTTTACGTCAACGGCGAACGCTCCCCTCGGTTGACGGCCGCTGGAATGCGTAGCGGAGACTATATCAACGTCGAGAACGGTAAAACGATTCATCAGCTCAGCGATATTACTGGCGAGGTTAAAGACGCAGACGGTAATGTTCTATTGAGTAAGGCCGACTACGAGCGCGGTCTTCACGATAAGTATGGCATGCGCCTTGTATTGAAAGGCATCAAGGCCTATATGTCCGGAATGCATGGTGTAGCCAAGTTTCTCTCTAGAGGCGTCACCGGCATCGTCGCTTCGGCAGCAACGATGGCGTATAAATATGCTACGATCTACTCCGATGTCTATATCAAAGACGACCAAGGAAAGCTGCATTTTAAGCTTTCAGCCACAAAGATCAAGGAAGGTGAGTACTATAATCGCACGCTCAAGAAACAAGTTAAGACCTATAAGGACTGCATCGGTGACATCGTTGATGGAACCGGCAACATCGTCATGGAGGAGAAAGAAACCCACAACGGATTGTTTGACAACGAAGGGAAAGCCATCCGTGGTTTGGCTGAACGTATAGCTCGTCGCGTTGGTCAAGTTGCAAACGGCTTTGCTACGATGTTCAGTAGCATGGCTAGCGTTTGGCATGGCCTGTTCAAGGCTGGCATGAAGACCTTAGGGAAAGTCTTTAAGATCGGTCCATGGGGATCTGACTCTCCGCTAATCTCGATCTTCGCCGCCCAAGGCAATACCGTGAAGGAACTGGTGAAGATTCGTAAGCTGTTGGAGCATCGGCTGCCAGGCGGACATGGCGACTACGATATCGACGCCGAAGGGATGCGTAAGGGGAGTTGGGAAGAAGAGCAGGCCGATGAAGCAAAGAAACGCTCATCGGGAGGTTCGAATACCAGCAACAAATCTTCAGGGAAGAAGAAGAAATCCGGTAAAGGAGTGCTAGGCATTCTTGGAATGCTTGGTGGCAGCATGATGGATCTTGTCAAGAAGATTCCATTCTTAGGGAAAGGTATCGAAAAGCTCAGTAAACTGTCTGGGCCACTATCGAGCCTGACTGGTAAACTTTTCAAGAAGAGCGAAAAGAAAGCCGGAAGCAAGGCACTTGGGTGGTTAGGCAAGAAGTTCTTTGGGAAGGGTTCCAAGGTCGTTGGGGAGGCTGCTGAGGCCGGCGAAGCCGCCGAAGCAGGAGAGGTTGGCGCTACTGTTGCTGGCGCAGCCGAGGGAGGTGGTATACTAGCCGGTCTCGCTGGCGTAGCCGGCGGCATAGGAGGCGCCATTGGAGGGCTTGCCGCCGGAGCCGCCGCCGTCGCTGGCGGTTTAGCTTCGATCGTCTTCTCTCCGGTTGTATTGACTGCCGTTGCAATCGGTGGAGCAGCGTATATAGGCTATAAGCTCTACAAGAAAGCAACCGCAGATAAGAACAACTATCTCTTCCAAATGCGCTATGTTGAGTACGGCATCGACCCGACCGACAAAGACCATGCATCGGCCGTGATGGAACTCGAAGAGTATTTGTCCAAATACGTCACGTACAGCCCCATCAAAGGCGCTCAGCTCAACGGAGATGCCGCTAAGGTCGACTACATCCTTAATATCTTTAAGGTGAACCCCAACGACCAAACGCACAACGAAGCCTTTCTAACGTGGTTCTTGAAACGCTTCAAGCCTGTCTATCTAAACTGGGTTTCGCATGCTTACAGATTCACCAGAAAGACAAGTCTGTTGGACCTCGATTCAAAATGCAACAAGACGGCTAAGTTAGAACTCGTCTCTAGCACGCTGTTCAAGGCCAACGAAGCCTCCCCTTACAACTACATGGCCTCCCCGTTTGCTCATGAAACCAAACTGAGCTTTAGTCTCAACGATGTCTTTAAAGCGGTTAAGCACTATCGTGCTGAGATTGCGGCTCTTAAAGCGGGTGCCTCTATTGACTCCGAGCGCGCGATGGCTGGCAGCAACAACCATCTCGTCAAGAAACTTACGAGCGTTCAGAAGGGCGAGGAGATTGGTAAGAACATCTGGAAGACTATCCTGTCGGTTCCTGGCATGATGCTAGAGGGAGGAAAATGGGTACTCGGGAAACTCTGGAGTGGGGCTAAGTGGGTCGGCAATAAAGCCAAGAGTCTATGGGATGGCTTAAAGAGCGTTGTTGGCGGCACATGGAACTTCATGAAGAACGTTACCGAAACCGGCTGGGGAATTCTCAAAGGTCTCGGGGAGGCTATGTTCTCTAGCGGAAAGGCCACCATATCCAATGGCGGACTGCTCACAGCCGGAATAACGGCTGTCGGAGGTATTGCGGGTGGCTTATCGGGTGGTCTAGCAGCCTATGGAGCCTATAAGCTCTATTCGCTCTATACGTCCGATAAGAACAACTATCTCTACAGACTCCGCTTTATTGAATACGGTATCGATCCGGACGATAAGAAAACGGCCGGCGCTGTAGCTGACTTAGAAAATGTTCTGTATAGGACAGTGAAATGTGTTGCTGGCCATGGCGCTACGATGGATACAACCATGATACCGATGAAGAGTCTTGCGACGATCTTTGGTTTTGATACCCAAGACGCCACAGCGACTCAGAAAGCTATGCTTTGGTTCCTGAAACGCTTTACGCCTGTTTACCTTAGCTGGTTAACAGAGGCGTTTGTCTTTACGAAGAAACTAGACCTTTCTGGATTGGACAAATCATTAAAGAAAGAACAGAAGCTTACGCTTATCGATGCGTCTTATCAGATGGCCAACAGACATAGTCCATTTAGCGTAATGGCCTCTCCGTTCCACGGAGAAGACGAACTCGACTACGGACACGTTAGCGTTTGGTCGCACTATGAGCTCATTCGCTTCCATATCTACCGCTTACCAGGCGATACGGAAGCAAAGAAGGAGTCGCATAAGCAAGCGCCTGCTAAACCTAAGCCTCAACAAAACAAACCAGATACGTCGAACTGGATTGAGAAAAGCACAAAAACATCCCTCAAGTCGGTCAAAGACTTTGGCAAGGACATGTGGGCTGATCTCAAGTCGTATGGCAGTAGCGCTTCGAGCGACCTAGCCGACGCTACCCAGTCGGTCATTGGTACGGCTAAAAACGCTTATCAAGGCGCTGTTAATCTGGCTAGCAGCGGCATCGAAGAAACGGCCGGGTTTTATCAGAACTACATTAAGCCTCTTGTAGGAAATGCTAAGGTCGTTAAGAGCGCTCTTGTGGCGGCCATGATTAGCGCTGGGATTCTGAACCCAGTCGCACAAGCCATGATACTTTCTCAAGTAGCCGTCGAGTCCGGTAACTTCAAAGACCTCGAAGAGAATCTTAACTACAAGCCAGAAACCCTCCTGAAGATCAGTAAGAGGGCTCAGCAGATTGGACCCCAGGCAACCGCGCGCATCGCTGCACAAGGCCCTCAGGCCGTTGCTGCATTGATGTACGATGGCCGCATGGGCAACACTGCTCCAGGAGACGGTTGGAAGTATCGTGGACGGGGCGTAGTGCAGCTGACTGGCAAAGACGAATACATTGCCGCTTCAAAGGCCCTCGGTATCGATTTAGTCAATAATCCAGACCTAGCTTCTGATCCGAAGATTGCAGCTAAGATTGCTGTTTGGTATTTCAAACACAACGTCGGGACACAGGCGTTGGATTCTGGCGACGTTAACCTCGTGACGAAACGTGTTAACGGCGGCTATAACGGATTGCAAAAGCGCCAAGCGCTCTTTACAACCTACCTTAACCAGATCCAGAAACAAGGCCTAACGACCACCGATCCCCATGCGGCCAAGATCCTTGCTGTGACGCAACCTAAGGATGTCTCGCAGACACACGCATCTGCGTCTACGACTCCTTCCGAGTCTAAGCCTAGGTCGGTGCCATCGGCGATCGCTCCAAAGACTGTTGCTCTAACGCCAAAAGCTCCATCGAATATGGACATCGCAAAAGCGAGTGGACCATCTGGTATGGCTACCGATGCCATAGCAGATAGACAACAAAAAGCCGCTAAAGCGCAAGCAATTCAGGTAGCTGCCCAGCAACATAGCCTGGCTTCATCGTCGGCCAATAATATGAATTCTTTGGTCGACCTTACTAGGAGCAGTCTCTCCACGCAACAAGACATCCACGATACCCTTGGACAGATCGCCGAAACTCTCAAAAGCATTGTTTCTAAGAATGCAGTAGCGAGTTTGTCGCGAAACAACCAAGGAAGGGCTGGGTCGGCAGTGGCCTCTAGGTCGCTTCCGCCTAATTCTGACGTCGGTGTCAAGGGACTTAGTGGGCCAGTTTCGGTAAGGTCCACGGTATAGGGTGTTGAAAAGACCGGAAAGAGGGGAGGGGAAACCCTCCCCTTCTTTGTCAGTAAGGCGCGTTAGGAGTCTCTTCGAAAGAGGAGAAGCCCAAATTCCTTGAGGGTTGAAAATGTCTGCTTCCGCACTTCAACAAACGGTTTCCGATAACGACTGGATCCGTCAATCATTTCTTCTGTCGGCTGGCTACGTTTCAGACGCCGATGCGATCAATCGTGTCTTTAGTACGGCTTCGTTAAAGTTCGTTGACACTCGTTTAGGAGGAAATTTCTGCATTAACAACGTCCCCCAATACACGCGATATGCCGACATCAAACAGGGCTCGTTGATGTCCCCACTGATGACAAGCTCCATCGGGAACGTTTTCGACCCAAAGAGCAATAACGGATCCGAACTGCCTGTTACCGATACCTACGGAAGCCTCGGTCGTTTCTTTAGCGAACAGATGGACGACAATTCCCAGCTCATTCATTTGCAGTTTGGCGTCCCTGAATTCACGGGTATGTTTTCGTTCTTTACTGGCATGTACAACAATGCTGCTGGATCGGTCGCCAGAACGGGTAGCATTTCTGATACGGCAGGCTATTGGTTGGGGCGTGCTGTTGGCTTTGTGGCTTCGTTGTATTTCATGCCGCTGTTGGCAGTTGGCTATGGACTGCGTTTTTTGACCAACTCTCCGTCCAGTAAGTTTTACTACATGAAACCTGCAATGGCGCACTACTGGGATCGCGTCAACAGTATCGTTAATAGCATAGGCGTGAACATGGGCATTGTGGCCCCGCTCGCGACGTTTAAGAGTCCTGCTGATTATTCGGTGGAAGGCAATAGTACTTCTGCCGACACCAATCCTGGGTCGTTGAGTGATTCTAATCAGTGGACCAGTACTGATAGGGCTAAATTCCACCAAGCAATCCCTAGCCTATACGGAAATGACGGCGGCATCGACATCTATGCGATGGCTAATAGAGCCCAAAGGTTGGCAGACATAAACTACACCCGCATACGGGACAACGTCGATAAGTTGGCCAACCCGTCGAAGTCCCCGAGTCCCTCCTATCCGATAGGGACGATGTCCAGGACAGACGCATCGAAACACACCAGCCGTTCCCTGACGCGCTATATTCTCGACTACCAAAACACATTTGGAGGCCCAGCCAAATTAGGGACATCAGACACAAGTACGGTTCAGACTGGCTTTAGACCGAGCTGGGGAAGCGCGCCTGCCCCTACCGCACAAACAACAACGACACAAACCAACCCTACGGCTACTGCTTCTGCCGCGGCCCCAGGCATCAGTGTATCCCAGTATGAGGCCGCTGTTAATAGCGGTCTGAATCTCAATAACTCCGACTGGACCCAAAACGTTAGTCCTTCTTGGACGACGACAGTCGGTCACGCGATCTTGGACGGATGGCATTCGGTCGAATCGGCTGTCGGGAGTTTCTGGGATTCTGCCAAGGCCGACATCCGAGATGGTAACCAATTTGTTACCTTCCGCGTCGACCATACAGGAACGGTATCAGAGTCGTTCTCTAATTCCTTCAGGCAATCCGACATTGCTTCAAAGATTAACGGATATAGCGCCAATGCTCGTAATCTAGAGTTCGATTTCGCAGACGGCAATACAGGACTCGGCGCTATCGATTCCATTTCGTCAGCCCTGAAAGGATTAGTTGGAGGCGCTCTAGACTCAATCCATATGTCTGGACTATTGTCACTCGCTGGTGCCGCTTTTGTCGATATCCCTGAGCAGTGGGATAATTCGTCGGCACAGTTCCCTACTGCTAACTATACGATCGAGCTAAGAACCCCATATGGTAATCCGATGTCAAGGCTCCAGAACCTTATGGTACCGGTAGCTATGTTGTTGGCCGGATCACTTCCAATAGCCACCGGTAAGCAGTCCTACCAAAGTCCGTTTTTGTGCTCGTTATTCAGTCGTGGTCGTGTCGTGAGCCGCCTAGCCATGATTAGCGAACTTTCGATTACTAGAGGCGTTGGTAATGTGGGATGGACGCCAGATGGAAACTTCCTCGGCATTGATGTTAGTTTAACAGTCAAAGATCTATCGTCGGTTATGTACGCGCCTATTAACCCGACGTACGGAAGTCTTAACCCTATGCAGGGATGGTTCGATGAAGACAACAGTTGGTCGGACTACATGAATACGCTGTCGTCCATGTCGTTGGCCAACCAATACTATCCAATGCGCAAGATGTTGCTCAATATCGAACGCAAGGTAGCCTTCACGAAGTCCCAATGGACATCCGCTGCTATTGCTAACAGCCTGATGGACACCGCCCCGGGTCGTTGGTTGAGCGCTTTTGCTAGACCCGCTGCCGTATCTGGGGCTCATTAACATTGAGGCACAAAAGGGAGTCCAAAAAGGACTCCCTGTATGCTCTATTGAAATTAAGCAGCTACTGGTTCTACTACTGCCAATTCAGTCATAACGTTATATAGCTTTGAAATACGAGTGTAGTATAATTGACCAATCATCAAAGCATTTTTAGTTTGATTAACCCTTTCAAAAACAGACTTAAACAAACTAATACGTTTAGCATGAGTATCGCCATGTAATCCTTCGCTTTCTAATGCATCAAATTTAGCAGTATCTGCAAGCTTCCTTACGCTTTCAATCATCTTGTTTTGGATATCAGAAGACATTGAACAGATTCCTAAATCCTTAGTAACCATTTCAACAATCTTATCCATAGCTTCAGAAAGGTCTCTAGAACGAATGTCTATTGGTTCTGAATGTTTATTTGCTCTTTCCAGTTGTTCAGATTTAAGTGTTTGATAAATCTCTAACAGGCTTTGATCTTTATGAATTCCTAACGAGGAAGCAGCTGACCTAATAGAGTCTTCGAACTTATCAAACAGCCTATCTTCAGTTTCATTGCCAGAATGCTGTTTAATCGCATTTAGAGACGAATGGAGCGATTCTATAGCATTGCGGATATGAGACAAAGGGTCATTCTTAATATGTCCGTAAATGCCTTCTATGGCCTTTTGACAGCGTTCTGCCAATTCGGTCAATTCTTCCCCTTTCTTAGGATCAATTCCTCCATATACCTGAATATGCTGAACCAAGGAAGAACTCAGTACCAAGCGATAACGAACACCTACAGAGGAGTCTTCTTTTGAGAAAGTAAAGTCAGTTCCGTGGTCATGTTTCTTAAGTAGTTCATCGAACTTGTCGCCTACTTCCTTTTGAACACCGTCTTTGCTACCATATTTGCTGACGATCTCTTCTTCTTTTTTATGAAATTCGGCCATTTGTTCCTTGTGTTTGCGCAATATCTCATCAGCCACGTCGTTATGACCAGGAGCATTCTTGGCAGGGTTCTTCTTCAGATCTTCCTTTTTCTTAGCAACCTTATCTTTCAGTGCACTGAATTTAGACATTATCCATTCATAAGCTTTCTTAAAGTATTCGCCAATTGTTTTAAGAAACTTAACAATTGCTTCGTAGGCTGCTACAAAGAAACCTTTAATTTTATCCAAAACAGATTCCAGACTAATAGATTCATTTCCTACGGAGAATAAGGACGGGACATCCGATGCTGAAATTCCTTCTTGACTCAATACAGTCCCTACCCATTTATTATAAACCTTAGTCTGAGTAATCATTCCGTCTACTGCCAATGTAGAAGCAATAGATTCTAATGAAGAAGCAATATTAACCAACGAATCCGCATTGCCACTGTCTTCCGCCAATTGTTGTTCATATGCCTGATCTTGGATATCTGTAGGTACTTCTACATTAGTTTCAGGCGTAAGTTCTGGTACTCCTAAAGAATCGGTAATATCCAGGTTTTCAGTAGTCAAATGTTTCTTGAAATAAGCATTGGTCCACGTTTTCATTTTTTCAGGTCCTTTTTAAGCTGCATTAACGATAGTAGCCGCAGGAGGTGTCGTTGTAGTGCTAGAGCGCCCTAGGGCAGCCAGCGGTTGGTTCTTTGGACTCGGCGCAACGATAGCTGCTTTGGGGTAATAGCGCGTCGCTACCGAAAGAACGTCCGATGGCGTAAAGAAATGTCCAAAAGAAGCCATGAGAAAGAAGTCTTCAGGTAGTAGTGATGCGCTAGACTGAAACAACGTCATGGCATCTGTACTCATGGTTGAGAAGACAGTCAGGTCTGGTATCTGCACTTGGTTCCTATATCCTAAATACCACGTCGGGTTGAGCTGGCTAAGGATGCTTTCTAAGGTGGTCAGGAGAGCCGGATAGTTACTGCTACCAACGCTGGCATTTGTCGTGCTCTGTACTGTTGCCGATCCGGCTGATCCGGCTGGCGCAGACCCAGCCGTTAGCGCTGTGGCTACGTAAGAACCAATGGCAGATCCCCCTATATAGATCGTCATGCCAAACGACGTTGGGTAGCCGCTGGCATTTGGAATAGGGATCGAGCCGGTAAAGTTTCCTCCGGCATCTGTGTTCCCCAACGACTGCTGAGTTCCTCCTCCAATCGAATACGTTACGGGACTGCTAGCCGTATAGTTGTTGATCGTTAGCGCGCAAGCAGTTCCGGCGACAGCGCTGATCGGAGAGAGCGTCCAGCTTGTGTAGGGTACCAACATAGTAGAAGGGATGCGGTAGTATTGGAGAATCAGCTTAATGATATCCGGAACCTGGGCAACGCATGCAGCCGCCCCAGCTTTGTTAATGGTCGTCTGTATGGCAGTCATGTCAGACATCAAACAAGCATTCCGAAGGTTACCAAGCAAAACATATTTTTGGTCTTCGACCGTCTGATAAAGGTTTACGACAGAGTCAATGAGTGCAGGAATCTGTAGCTCAGAAATCGTCTTAAGCATCGCATTGCCTAAAGCGAACGAGCTTTGCATGTCTAGAATCTTGGCTATGTCACTGTTGCCTGTGATCGACGTCAGTAGAGAAACGATTCCTGTCGCTGAATCGATGCTCTTGTTATCGATGGCGGTCGTGATTTGATTGACCATCAATCGGCCAGACTGCGCTGCTTGAACGAAGTTACGAATGCTACCAATCCACGCATGTTGAGAATCGACTGGCTGCGAACCCATAAGCTCAAGGATCGTACTTTTGAGTCCAGTCGTGTCGTTGGCAATATTGCTGCTGTTTCCTCCAGCTGCATTAACCATGCGGTTGGTAAGACTCGATATAACAGACGGACTCGTTCCTTTTTTCCCACCTGCAGCTTGTTGCAGTGCGTTAACAAAAGGATTGCCTGGCGTACTCATGAACGTTTTGGCTGTGTTAGCAGCTGCTATAGCCGCTTGTCCTTCTGCTTGCTGAACGGCATTCTGGGGCGTAGCCGCCGCAGCCGTGTTGTAAAAATCTATAGTGGCCAGACCATCGAGTGGTCCCCCTGTAAATAGGGTGTTGGCGATCTGACTCACGATATTGACGGTAGACATGTTTTCCTGGCTCCCGTTTCAAAAAAAAGAAATATAAAATCCAGCGGCTCCTAGGAGCCGCTGCTTTCTTCGTCGTCTTCCGGATCGAAATCCGGAAACTGAGACTCATTGAGAATTCGTATCTCCACATCATGGATAGAATGCGGCTTGCCTGCTCCCCAATCCAAGTCAAGTGTTAGCTTGACATGGCGAACGCCTAGAACCTTCAGTAGTTTTCTGAAGACCTTCCATGTCATGGTTGGTCTCATGATCTCTTTATGGATATTTGATCTTTCGGAAGAAATCTTCTTAACGTTGTTGACGTACCCGTTTCGTGGATCGGTGAGATAGCTTAGCACGGCGGTGTTCAGCCTAGAAACATCAAAGCGTTTCTCGTCCAGAATCTTACGGAATAGTAACGATAAGGTTCCATGTGCCTCAGACTGGCCCTTGTCAGGTCGGCCGAGTAGATCTTCGCAAGAGTTTGGTCTCATCTAGCAACGCTAACGAGATTAGCGCCTCCAGTAATGAAAAAGTGATTGTGAGAGGAAATAGCAAAGCGCGCTTAACGACGCCTTGTTGGGACGGCGGTAATCGAGCTAACCCTTCGTCTATAACCTCCAGCAGCTGGCAGAGTGTCTTCAGAACCATCCATGGCTCTAATCTACACTGTTGCCGATCTAGCATGAAATCTTTTAGATACGCAACACCTATCTCCTTGTTCCTATACTCATAGGATTTCTGTAAATCGTCATCCAGCCAATCGATGATGTACCGATAATGAAGGGCTAGCTCCTCGACGTTATCGTACCCGACAGTCAATTCATCGAGATTGTCGTAGACAGACACTGGCAGAAGGGCGTATAGGCCGTAACATTCCCTACACAGCTCTAGCACAAGAGGAAGTTCTACTCTCCACTGATCGAGTAGTTTCTTTTTTGCCTCGAAATCAGAAAATCGCTTACGGTAGTACTTTCGTACCATCCAAACAAAAAGTCTTTGCCATATGCCCATGCTGATTCCCCATCGACGTTACACACGAACTTGAGCCTCCTCTCCCTAAAGGAAGGAGATTCCTACTTCAGCGATTTAAAACCACTAAATCTCCATAGGCTTAGAATCCCGCCGTTCCGGCGGTATTGGAAACGAGTAGGCGATAGGCTATTGAGCCATAGCTGCTTCATCGGCTAAAACGATACAGCCTTTCGAGCCTTTTTGGTAATGTATATTTGAAAAAAGATTGAATTATATGACAGATTCGTCAGTATTTTCTTACTAACCCTGCTTTAAGGGGAGACAGATCTATGGCATTTGCAAACGACGACCAGGCCCTAGAGTATGCTCAGGGTTTAAGAAAACAGCTAGTCGATTCGATGATCGAAGAAGACGGCACATTCCCGATAGCCAACGACGACCGAAACACCATGCTACGCGCTCTGGAAGGCATAGCGTCTACAGCGAATGCTAGCAAGCGTTTAAAGACCGATAAGGACACCATCAATGTCGAACGCGAAGCCAAACAGCTTCTGCACGAAACCATGCTTCTTCTGGCCTCTCGCTCTATTAAGCCAGAAGAAATAAAAGACGAACCCATTCGTTCGGTAGCCACACCACCGCAATTTGTCTCGGACTTTACGCCTGTTGAAGGAGAGACTGACGTAGGCGTTTCGTCAGAAACATTCGATGATTTTTCAAAACGCGTCGGACTCAATAACGCATAACTCGGCACAGAATCGGAAGGGGTTGCTCTCTTCCGATTCTGTGCTGTTTTCAAGAAAAAAGGTAAAAAAGAAAGGGGCCGCAGCCCCTCTACGGTTAATTGTTAAATCGAAGGCCTCATCCCATGGAATCAGCAGTCGATAGCCGATATAGCGTCGAAGCAGCCACCAGCACCTTCTCGGCGTATTTGTAGTTGGCTGACGAATCCCTTGAGCCGTAGTACTTTTCGAGAGCCGCTCCCATCGAATGGTATCGTTGTCGGTCTCTACTGAGTATTCGATAGCCTAGTTCGATGTTGGACGTGATATTCCAAAGCTGAGCCATCGATAATCGGCCCTTAAAGTTTTGGCTCCTGTTAATTTGCATGCATCCGAAACTGCTGCCGTTTGACGATGTCTGGTGACACTTGAACGACGTCTCCGTTGAGTTGATGCCCAACCCAATCCAGATAGGAATGCCGTATTTAACCGATGCATCCCAATGTGCGTAGGCGATCTCCAGTGCCTGACTTTGATTGATGTGGTAGTGTTCGCGAACAACCTTTGTGACCGCCTCCAGAACGGCGTGTTTGTTCCGAACTTCCGACTCCATGACGGAGACCGAGTCTCCGTTAAATGTCGCGGCGGGCTCAGCGTCGACCCGACTTACGCTTTCGCTTTCGATCTCCATAGCCCTGAGCATCTGGTTCTGCTGATACATCAGGTAATTGCCATATACAGAGGCTGCCAACAAAATCACCAAAAGCATGAAGCTGTTAGCGATGTTTTCGGCACTTACAATGCCAGTCTGTCTGATCCAGCTCATTAACCCTTCCTGATACCGATTCATTTGATATGGTCTCCTGTCGTTTAGGAAAGTAGTCTAGCGAAACTGTGGCACTAGACTATATTATTTAGGCCAAATGCCTAAAAAAACACCTAGTCGAACGGTATTACGTGTCTGTAATATGTAGCTCAAATACTCTCGAATCGAAGCCCCCTTTTGGGTTGGTCATTCGAGGGAACTAAAAAAAAAATACAAGCAGAGAGCCCTCTCCATGCTGGAGAGGGACAGGAGCGTATGTTATTAACGATGCCCCTATCCCTCTCCCTCCAGGCGGATGCTGGCTAATTAGCCAGCATCCTCTGAGCCTGCAAGCGCAGGCTCATTGCCGCGTTAACTGCCGTACGAGGCCCTATGGCCTCGTACAGCACCCCCAGGAGGGGGGTGGCAGCCACCACCCTGGTGGCCATTTCCTGGGCTTCCGCCCAGGACGCGACACCGCCCTTCTGATGGAAGGCAACCGCTATGTCAGCTATCAAGTCTTTCATTGTAATTCTCCTCTAGGCCTTCTGGCCATATTTGGATAAAGCACCATTGCTCTATCTCATTATCGTATTAAATGCTTGAAAAAATCTGGAATCAAAGAAAAAGAAAACAGAGCATAAGAGGGATCCCGAAGGATCCCCTCTATGACTTAGACTAACCAGCGTCCCGATAGCAAGAAGTCACCGCTCATCTGGTTGAGCATCGTCCCAGCTACCCATAATCCCTTGGGGACAATGATTTTGCCCACACCGATCATGAGCTTGCTCAGGACGTAAATCACAACCGCCATGGGCAGCAGGTAAAACGACATCGGTATATTCAATGGCGTTTCCTCCCGACCATGGGCCCAGGTCATGAGCTTGACATCAGTCATAACGAAGCTCGGCGGCCTGAAGGCAGTCAACGAATACGCTGCGATCAGCACGCAGCGCAATACGATGGCCACCAACACGGTCATGACCGCTATGCTGATAGCGCTGTCTATAATGTTCATGGGCGACCCCTCTTTAAATGCCTAACCGCTCTACGAACCGGAGCACCAGCGGTAGATGTTCATACACGATGGAAATCTCCAGCATAGGAGGGCGCATTCTGCGCCCTCGTATGCCAGTAGTACGTGCTTGAAAGAATCTGGGATTGATCGTCTAACTACTTACGGACAGCGGCCAGAATGTCTTTAAGTACATTGAGTATTTCGTTCAGTACGGCAGGCGACACACGAACATCGGTGGGCGACGACGACAGCGTCTTTCCTTGACCTCGCCCAACTGCCGAGGTTTTGGCGTTATTGGTGCGTGGTGTTTTTGGTGACTTCGCGGGCGACTGCTTTTGTTTGTGTTCCGTACTGTCACTGTATTCGAACAACGAATCGGCCGGCACTAAGCCAATCTTGCCTGGGCTGTCATTGTGCCTGACGATCCGATAGGGAAAGACCGATGGATGAATCTTAGCCATCTCCGACAAGACAGCGTTGAGCGATCCATGATCGACCACAGCCGATTTAAGAACGTTTTCCGTTTCTACCGTCCATGTCGGCAGGTTCTTGCGAAGCTGCGGCAAAAGACTCGAAAGGTAGTAAGGGCGGTTCCCGTCAAAGCAGAAACTCTTGCCTAGGTAACTACCGAGAATAGTAGCCATCAGACTGAGTCGGTCAGCGCGCTCGCTGCCATCGGTATCGTGGATGTCGGTAAGGTTATCCGGCGTATTCATACTGCTTCTTCCTTCGGTGTGGTTTGGGACTTAAAAGGACACCCTTCCGGGACTGGAGGGAGAATTTCTTTGCGGTGTTTGTGCGACTTCAAGAACTTGCCAGCCGGGTAGCTCTCCCCATTTGCATCGACCTGGTCGATAGCCGATAAGGTAACGTGGTAGGTCGCTTCGTCGGTTTCGTGGGTATGGACGCTTGTCTCGATGCCGATGTTGCTGTATTTCCAGCTTGTCTTGACGGCATCTTCAAGAGACAGATCGAAACGCGTAAACAAAGCCTCCATGACCGCATTAAAGTCGGCTTCCGCATCCACACCGATTAAATGGGCCAGTCCTAAGGTCGTAACGAGAATGTCGGCAATGTCGTCTCTCAGTCCTTCAAAGTCCTGCTTGCCAATAGACTCAGACGCTTCGGTTACCTCAGACTGAACAAGCTGTAGTTGCCGACCGATAGCAGCCCAATCGGTTGTAGCGCCTTTTCCAGCTATGTTGTTCAGTAGGGCGACTTTTTCTTGCATGGGGTTCATCGCGTTTTTTCCTTAGGTAGTTGTGCGGATGGCGTCGGTTCTAGGCTTACCACCGAAAAGACATCGATGGTTTCGAAGACCAACGTAAAAAACTCAGCACATGCTTGAGTGGTGAGTTTAAATGGATCTGTTTTGTTTTTGGACATTTCGTTGAAGTCGTTCGTTGATGGCACCGTCGTTTCGTCAAAGAAAAGCATAGGTGCTAAAATAACAAGACTAGGCGTTCGGTCCATTGTTTTTATTTTAGGACCAATCTGGCGCAACCACTCGACAAAGTTATAGAGGATGACCATGTCGTATCTCCCCTTAAGCTCCGTCGTACTCATGTTACTTAGTGGTACGTTAATCACAGAAACTTTGGTTGGAGGGAGAATGAAGTTAGAAATTGCCATCCCGATAAGCCTGGTTTCCTCCTCAGTTAATCGGTATGGATAGACATTGACGTGAACCTCGTAGCCATCGACAACAGGCGAACTGATAGAGGCCTTCACGAGACTATTGACGTACGACCGAAGGTAGTCGACCATGTTCGTTCGAATAGACAGCCTCAATACGTCAGACGAACGATGTCTGTAGTACTCTTTGAATAGTACAGAGTCGATTCGAGGATCGAGCTTTCCCATGTCATCAGTAATGCGATTATAGTAGGCAGATTCCTTTCCGCCTTCCATGATGTCGTTGATGGATTCTGGGTAATACGAAAGCAGTGTGCCTTGTCGGGTGTCTAAAAGAGCATCAAGCTCAACCATTATTTTCTGGACTGTCATTATATCGGGCTCTAACAGGCTTGTTGTCGTGGCCTGACGATGCCTCGTCGGTCGCTCCTAAAACAGATCCCAGCCTAACTACCATCGATGGCTCCATGATATAAATCATGAAGATAGTCGCCACCCATTGGGAATCGCCAAGAATGTTCGACGTCTCCTGAGGAGTCTGAACAGAGGCAGCGAACGTTGGGTCGGTTATCATGTCGTTGGAGCGTTCGTCGTTCCCAGACGACAGGACGCCTACCGATGCGGCGATGTTGGCCAAAAGATCCTCCCAGGCGATTTTACCGAGGTAGAACCGAAAACAGATTGTAACTTTAAGAATAAAATCCTGGAGGTCGTCTTGATCCGACAGCTCTTCCCAAATCAAACGATAGCCATTAGCATCGGTCATATGCAGGTTGATCTTGCCTCGAACAACCATTACAAACTCAATCACCGACCGTCGCGACTTTTCAACAAGCAAGCTGAATTCGTTAAGAAAGACCTTCTCAAAGACCTCATAGCAGTAGCGGTATGTAGGTTCTGGAAGGGCATCCCACGGAAGCTTTCGTGGTTCGATAAACGAATTACTCGACATGGTCAATCCTCTTGATTAGGAAGTTTAGAAGTTGTTGTCTAGGTGCATGCCTTTCAGAAGGATAGACATAGTCACAGTAGACTTCACGCGCGTCCCTAAACGACTGATGCTCTCTAATGAGGCATCTCCTTGTTCGGCGATGGCCCGATACATAGCGTTCATGGCCTTAATGTCTCCCCCGCGAAACTTAATCATTTCAGTCAGCGATTGCGACAACCCAGCAGAGTACAGCACCAGTGTTTCTGGAAGGGAAATTCCACCGCCCTTACTAACGCCCGTAGGCTGGTTGGTATAGTCGTCGACGTGGCGGTTGTCTTCTGGAATCGAAATCTTTTCCTTTAGCATCTGTACCTGACGACGAACGGGCAAGTCAAGGACAGGGTATGGCAGAGGAGTTTCGTAGGTCTGGCCAGTGACCGCGTCCGTGAGAATGAGCTTATGAAAGAAAGAGTGTCCCCACTTTTTAGCAACCTTAAGGTTGTTCTCGGTGGTAATAGCGTTCTTCCCCATATTCTCATAGACGAGCCCGATATAGGCCTTTCCGGCTTCGATGGCGCTAATGTAGTCGTCAAATTGCTCGTCAGTCATGCTGTCGAAGAACGACTTAGTGAGCTTGGTGTTTTTGCCAGACGGATCTAAATCAGTCAATCCGTCCAGTATGGTTTTCTCGGCATGTTTTCTGCGTCCTAGAGGCATTAGTTTTCTCCTCGACTCAATACTCCAATAACGCCAAGTGACTGGAGTGTCCGCTATAGATTCCCCACGCATTGAGGATCTTTGTTTTGCGCTTCATAGCATATTCCAATGCATGTTTGGTGCCGCCGTTCGTGCGTCCGTCGTAGAGAGCCAACACGACGTCTTGGGAATCTTCGCTGTGATCGAGGTGATCGATGAGTATTTTGTTGCGTAGAAACAGAAGCCGCTTGTCGTAGGTTTCTTCGCTACAACATTCTACGGCAACTGCGGCGTCGAGAAGTCGGTGGTATTCCGCCTGAACGTGCGTTGGCCATGCCTTCTCTTGATCGTGAAACGGTATAACGGCAACGAAATTGAACTTCAGTTTCTCGCATGCCTTGGCGATTTCCATGTCCCATCCTTGAGCCATGCCAGTATAAACGATATCTGGTTCAAGGACAGAAAGAGCTATTTCGGCAGTTTCGCGGATTTTCGAAAAGACGGCTTCGGTATAACCGCCTAACAGTTTTGGACGATGTCCAGTGACAGATACTTTCAATTTGACATCTCCACAATGACCAGTTTAATCGGCAATTTACTGTGCTTAAGCTCATTCAGTAAATACCGGATTTCTTTGCTAAATCCATCCCAAAAAACCAAACCATAATCGACGATCATGGCTATTTGTTGGTTGCGATGCATACCAGCCCATCCCCCATCTTTCTTCCAATAGGCAGGAAACTTTCTGTACTGGATGTTGTTTTTGGCGGCGTAGTCTATGGCCCAGCGCTCAGCAGTCGTTGTGCCATCCCTAACTACGATTTCATCAAGGGAGTCTATTTTAGCAATTGCGCCTCGGAGCATCGAGTAAAAGATATCTGTGCTCATGTTACCGTGAGGCGCAGCAACGAGTAAAGAGGCCATTTCGGTCTCCGTATTTTTAAAAAAGCGGTCTTGGGAGATGTCGCTCGATTATGACAGGCAGAACGTAAGCGGCAAAGTTATCCATCCAGATCTGTTTATCCTTACAATTAACGAGACATTCGCGCGCGTCGATGGTATCGGTACGCAAGTTCCCTAATTGCAGTCTCCAGAAACGATTGAGAAGCCGCATGTCCTCAAAATGTTCTGCCGAATAACCGACAGACGACTCTTTTTGAACACCAGCTAAGAAAGCGTGCGCAAGCGCCTCGTTCCGAGAAGCAATCAAAGCAAAGACCTCATGGAACAGGTCGCTGCTGTTGGTGAGTTTAAGATTGATCACTTTAAATCTCCATACCAGTACGGGTGATACGTACCAGCCCTCATGTTTAATAAGTCCATGGTCGAGAGGAAAGGCAGTGTATTGTCGTCTACGTCCTCTTCGAACATCCAGTAGCCGCGAGTCTTCAGCAGACGAGCCCAATCGTAGCCCTTGGCCTTGAGGTCTTCGTACAGCTGTTTGGGGGAGCACAACAAGTCACGAGGCAGTTGGTGGTAGTATTCCTCGATCTGTAGCATTTCCGACGTGATCGTGATAGCACGCTGCAGGGCAGCGCTGTTATCGATCTTGGACCGAACCGTGGTGCGCGATAGCGAAACCTCTGGCAGCAGTTCCATGAAGTAGTTCTTGTCGTTGCCCCCTAGTCCATAGCGGCCGCGTTCCTTGACGTAGTAGAATTCCGATAGACCCGGCAGTAGCCCTTCGCTCTGGGAAACGATCAGTTCGAAAGGAATGCCTGTGGGACCCGACTTACAGCGGATAGAACCCAAAGTAAGAACCATGAGATCGGTGTCGCCGCGCATGTCATCGTCGGAGTTCCGTGGAAACTCTGGTGCCTTGGTCGCCTGGTTGATCAAGGGCTTGGTATCGGTCACGAACCAACAGTTGTTCGTCAGGAAGGTAAACTTCTCTGGAACGTTCTTCAGCTTCAGTCCGTTCTTCAGGAATGCTAGTTTCTTCTTTGGTGGTGCATATGGATCTAGGATATAGTCCGTACCGACATGTGCCGTGAGAATAAACAAACCGCTGGCCGAGGCGGCGATTCGTCCCAATTCGATCATCATCTGGGTCTTAGCAGAACCATCGCGCATCGCTTCCATGTTGCGTTCGGATTCGCCGATGTCGGCTTTGTCCTGCATCTTGATAACCGAATCGGTTTTGAACTGACTCAAGGAATCGATAAACGACACAGTTGGGAAGAACGTCTGAATAGGCTTCCTGTCTTTGAGGGTCAGGAAAGGCATCGTGCGGATGTTTTTGGCATCCTTGGCTTTGTCGGTCAGCAACGACTTGATGATGTCGTAGTACTGGTTACCCGTGTAGCCTGTCTTCTCCGCGTTGTCGGAGAGCACCAGCTTACCCTCGTCCTGAAGGTAGCGACCAGCCAACGACGGGAACCGCGCAGCCAGTTCGTAGTAACGCATGATGTTCTTGGTCAGCTCGGTGTCGTAGACAGAGGCGTTGCTGGAGGAATAACGATCCAATACCCGCAACACATGCCAGTCGCTGATGGCTGTTTTGAAACTGTTACCCACGCCCGCTACGCCAGTGACAAAGGTGCATCCTCCAGAATGGATAGATTCCCCGTGTGCGCCTATAAAGTACTTCCCGGTAGGAATGTCAAACAAACACCCTAGATTATAGGCAGGACGCAATTCAGGTGCAGGATTAAGTCGGTCGAGAAGCACGGTTGATCTCCTTTAAATGAAGTGCGGCACTCGTCAAAACATTTCGCCTATGCCTGAAAATGTACTGAATGTCTAGCATTGAGTCAATCGTATGAACAGTTTCGTAAACTTCTTCCACGAGGGATTACCAGTGAACAAACCAGTTTCTGTCCCGACCATCGAAACGGTCGAAACTCTCTACACCCAGGTCAGTCGCGAAGGTTTTGGAGTAACGGACTTCGTCAGTTCGATCCCTACCAAGTTTAGCGAGCTGTCTGCTAGCGTTAAGGACTTCTCCTTATCAGTCCTTAAATCGGGCTTTAGCGACACTGGACGCTCTAACCCATACCAGCTCAGCCGCATTCTCGATCGAACCAACTATCTGACCCTAAGTCCTGTAGAGATCTTTGTGCCTCCTGGACTTTCTGTGCCGTTGCTCGACTATGCTGAGACCCTCAATGCGCACAGCGACGTCTTAATGGACGTTCTGAATAAGGTTCTGTTGCCTGGCATCCGTTGGGCCAATGGCTACCTTCGCGAACCGTCCCGTCTGGCTTCTGTTCGCGACTTCTACACCGAGTCCGGCATGGTGAAGTTCGACGTCAAGAAAGCCAAAGAAGACATCGGTCGCTGTCTGATGGGCAATCTGGCCTCGGACCGCCTGCCTTTCGGCGATGTAGCCAAAAACTTCAAGGATTATGTTTCCGCAGCCAAGCTCATCGGCGAGCTCGTCATTAAGACCGAAGCCACCAATAACAAGACCATCATCGAGAAGGTGGAGGTGTTGGCTGGTGTTATCGATACGCTCAACGATAAGGTGCAGTTAGGCGACGAACGATTCAGGTTTCCTCCTGCTATCATGCAGCAGCTTGCCGACACCATTTATCACGTTGCTGAGACGGTCGAACTTTATGCTGGTTTGGTGACGTACATCCGCGTCGCAGCCAATTCAGTGAAAGACAGCGAAGCGCGACTCGATGAGATATTGAAAAACTAAAAAAAGAAAAAAGACGGCACACACAGAGGCTCAAAAGGCCTCTGTGTGTTTTGTGTCCTTTTGATCGGTCATGCGACCGTATGGCTTCCTGTTTTCGTGAAAATAGCTACCAGGTCGTCAAACATCTCGCCTCTGTCATACCGCATCCATCGCGGTGTAATATTGATAAAACGACTCACCCATTCCCTATCGTAGTTCTGGATCGTGCCGTTTTGGATCTGCTCCCGAATCGACTCTTCCGCCACCCACTTCAATTGTTCTTGTCCCCATAGAAAGTCATAGAGTTTCTCTGGAAGTTCAAGTGCTTCGTCGTGGTGCGCTAGGTGTAGGATGGCGTTGATTTCGTGAATCCCTTGCTTCTCTAAAACGCCCATCTTCTGTAGACGCAAATGGAGCGTCGTCACAAACATGATGCGCTTGAGTTCCTTCGACATAACGATATTGATGAGAGCTACACCCACGATAGTGATGAGAACGGTGATCATACTGACCTTAAACGCAAAGTAGTTTAGCATGGCTGTCGTCCGAGTTGAGTTGGAGTCTTCTTTTCTCTAAAGACTATTGGCTGTTTTTGAGTATCTTAGAATTGGAGTAATGCGCTGCCCAGAACATAGCGTCGGCGTCGGTCTTGATAAACAAACCATACCGAAGCACGTTCCGTGAAGACGGATGTGTCCAAGTCAAGACGCCTATGGAGACGATATCGTTGGCGATTGCTGCTAAGGTGTTCCTAGTGGGGACGTCGACCCCAATCACTAAACGCAGTGTTGTTGTTTTAAGGCCTTCTTCTCCTTGACGAAATTGGCAGGGTAGGTCTAGAAAACCCTCCTCACCTATCGTTTCTTTGAGCTTTGTAGTTGTCTTTTTGGAGGCTTCAGTACGCTCATAGAATTCGTCAAAAAAGTCCGTATAAACCAATTCCGATCCGTTTTGTTCCTGTGTCGTCAGGAACGTCTTAAGAATCGTTTCTAGTTCGGCCAGGATGGCTTCGCCGTCGTAAGCTAGAGAGCTCCTCAGTTCATACGTCAGATTATTCATCTTCGTATCGTAAAGATCCGCTCTATCTTTAATAGGCAATAGGTTGCTGGAGCCGTTTGTGGCGATGTCGTGAAACGTCGAAGGTTTGAGAACTTCGTGCATTCTGATCAAAGCCATCGGCGAGATATGGATGGGTAAGTTGGCAGCCATGTACTGACGAGCTTCGAAATGCGCATTGTAGAGAATATCCAAAACAGGAACGCGCTCTTTCGCATAAAGGACAGCATACGACCCCCTAGGCGATGGTTTCCCAAACAACGCGTCGTCGCCGCCGACGTTGGTCATGTAGTATTTAGCGCTGTAACCATCGATCAGAGGGGAGCTGTCTGTCAGATTAGTGTCGATAAAAACACGAGGCTGACACAAAAGACGGTTGTAGTCTGTTTTCGGAACCCAATATCCCTTAGGCTCAGAAACCACCCAGACCCCTATCGACGACGCACTATGTTGAGTAGAGAGCGTCATGAGCTGGTGCTTCCGTAGGCGGAAGATAGACTGCGTAGCGAGCATATCTGCCTTGTCATTGCCTAGGTCTTCCGAATGACCCTTAACCCACGTCCAATGAAGGTTTGTACCTCGCTTATCGATGTCCGTCAGAAGACTATCGATTCGAATCCAGATGTCTTTGTTAGAGACCTCCTCACCGTCGTTTTTGCGCCAATTGTTTCTTTTCCAATTTTCTCGCCATTCGTTGACTCCCTTCAAGACATATTCGCTATCAAGAAGGAAGTATACTTCTTTTAGGTCGGCAGACCATATGTACTGGAGTGCTTCTACGAGTGCGGTTGTCTCTGCCATGTTGTTGGTACAGTTTGGTACCGATGCAGTGAAGTCGACATACTTCAATACATTAACAGGAATGGTACCATTACTCTTCGGTTTATAGCCGCCCTTAGTGGCTACGTAGCCTCTATGACCATGAAAGGTTTTAGAGATGGCTTCGTTATAAAGATACCCGTGGATACCAACGCCACCCAAGTGCCACCGACTTCCGCCATCAGTATAAAGCACCAACGATTGATCGGTCGGTTGCTTAACTTTGTCGTCCATTGCTGCCTATCCTCGGTGTTGAAAACGTTTTCACACCATGTCCATTGAGCCTGAATTTTATCACTGAGAATCCAAGCACGCCTGTAAAACGTCTCTATATTCGTTTTGCAAACGAATACGGAGCGCCGTTATGGTGGCGGTTTTCTGAGAGATATTCGTGGTCAGCGAATTCATAATGTATTTGTAATCGTCGTCTTTATCGGGAGGAATGATTGGGGTAGGAGGATCCTCTGGAAGGTTATGCGGCTGGTAATATTCGTTGCACCGAATCAACGTCGTACCGTTAACGATGGCGTAAAGACCACTCTTTGAGTTTTTAAGGTCGGTCATGAGGCTTGAGTTTTTTGCGCCATTTGACTGTAGTGTAGCGTCTGGTTCGTTCTTTAACTGACCCATATGGAGTCGATGGCCGTCCGTCCCGTTGATGATGTAGATGCTGCAACTCAAAAGCGACAAAGGCAGGGCTAAAAGCCCTGCCATCATCGTTGTTTTTTCTGGCTTCTTAAAGATCATGGCTGCTCTCGTTGACGATTCTCTTGACTTCTGATCTTGTCTAAGCTATAGATCAATGACCGATCGACAGAACTGTTTTCAATACTGTTGTGTTTGGTCGGGTGTTTGTGATGATGCTTAGGCGAACGAACAACGCGCAGCGTACAATCAGATACCAGTTTCTTGAGTCGTTCGTTGTCCGTTTCTAGGGCAGTGATTCTGGCCAACAAAACGTTCGATGACGTTTTGGATTGCTCCGACATATGAGCAATGATGCCTTGGTCTTTGCCAACGATGCGCATGGTCTGTCCTGAATGTCTAGAGACAATAGTCAGCATGACAAATACAACGACCAGAGCCAATCCCAAGAACCAGCTCTCCGGGCGCTGTTTGATCGAATTGAGGAGGGTGTCTTTGTCGAGAAATGCTTCTCTGATGTAAGGTCCAATCCCCTTCACTACCATCAAAATAAGCCGTACGGCCTTGACTCCAAAAAAAAGCCATTCCATCGCGCCACCCCCTTGTCGTTAATTTAGGCGTCCTCCAATCTTATGAATTCTGTTTCGAGCACCCAATTCACAGCATTGGGGCGCTTATGAACCTACGCCTTAAGGGAGCTTATCTGCCATGGCTACTGCGTCCACCTATCTGCTTAAGGGTTTTCTAGTCGACGAGGCCCTTGTTAGTACTGTAACCGGAAGCGTCAGTCAGTTTGGTCAACTTTCTGATTTTTCCAGAACCTTCTCGACCACCAAGTCGACGTTCACGAACGAGGCCACTGACGTCAACATTCGGTACGAAAGCTTCTATTCAGTCAACAACACGGGAGCCAATACGCCAGTTCCAGCCGATGCCGCAGCACACGTACTAGCCGTCGGTGCTTGGGTTTATGGGCGCGTAGCAGCTTCGACGATTGCCAACGAAGCAGCCCCGTTCACAAACTTCATCACGCAGTTCGTTGCTCAGTTCTCCGTAGGCAATCTTTCTATCACCAACGTCTCTGTCAATGCCTTGGTGGCGAGTACTCAAAACGCTGGGCAATATTGTCCAGACTACATCCAGTGGACAGCGACCGATTCTGCCAATAGCAACGCTGTCTATACCTTCAAGGTGTGGTTCATCGACGCATCTTTCAGGAATCAATACGACCAATTCCAGATTGTCGTTGTTCCGCCATTTACACCGGTCGATGGTTTTAACGATACCCAGGCCAATGTTAACCTGAAGCTAGCTGCACAGACCGTCGCAGGAAGTGTAGCGGCCATTAACGTGGCTGTAGGCAATAATCCCCCGACGGCAATTACGACTCAAACTTACAATTGGTTTGAGCCAACCACCAGTGGAGGTAACGGAAATATCTCGTCTTCGACAACGTGGTCTTTTGTGGTTTATGGGCCTTTGGGTTTGCATACCACGAACCTAGCGAACGCGGTCGTGGCCTATCTCGAGAACCCGACCAACACAGCCCTTTCTGCCTCCCAGTGGCAGGCCATGTTTCCGTCCGTCTTCCAGGCCATTAACTACTTCATCGTGCCGCTCTGGAACCGCATTGTGGAGGTAGGCCCAACGCCGTTATTCTCTCCAATGACCAACTATGGCAACGCCATGGCTGATGTACAGTCCGCGTTGCCTTCGTCTATTTTCTCTCCCACGGCAGCCCCTCAATCGTTCTTTAACCAGTATCTCTACGGAACTACGTCAGTTTGGCAGGATCTTTTCTTCTGGATCATCGGTGCTCCTACCAATAGCAACTCGGATTATGACTTCCATGCTAAATTTCCAGACTACCTCAACGTTGGTTTGACGGACCCGAACGCTGCCAAGATGAGTGCAGTAACGACTGGTTTTGTTCAGTTCCTCGAAACCCTTCTTTCGACTGCACTGACCTTGACGCTAGCTACGCCTCAATCCTCCCTACCATCGGGAATTCAGACCACGACGATCAATGGTTTGGTTTATGCCGAAGGAGCCTACAACGGCATAAGCTATCTTGCGATCACCAAGGGATCGTATACGGGTACCTGAGCTTAAAGAGGGTTTAATTTCATGCCTCAACTGACACCTCCCATGAATGCACGCGGCACGTATCAGCTCTTACAGCCATGGATTGCGCCTGCTCAGGTCATCTATACATGTAAGGCTATTCGTTCGTTTGCCGACATCTATGACGACGGCGTCGATGTCTACAATACTTATTACGCTCCGCTGGGCCTCACGCAGGCCCAGTTTCAGCTCGACGTAGTGGCCAACGCCAACATCATTACGTTGATCGCGGATTCATCGGATCCCAATACCCTGTTCGGTGGCTCATACATCATCTACGTGCCAGACACCTATATTCAGGCATATCCGTCTACAAGTAACGTACCGTATTCGAGAATGGCGATGTGTGTCGATTTAGGAGCCTTGCCCGATTACCTCGATCTAACGGCGCTCCAATCTCAAGTCACCAATGTCGTTTCGGATACCATTGGGGTAGTGGCACCTAACCTCAACGTATATGTCTATAAGGCACCTTCCACTGGAACCGTGACGGGTACTCAGAACAACGTACTGGAAGCAGCACGCTTAGCTGCTATCACCAACCGCACGACCGACTATGCCCTGAACAAACAACTGACGACACAAGTAGCCAATCTTCAGCAGCAGATCACCACACTCACCAATTTGCTTAGTTCGAATGGGCTATGGCCCCCACAGCCATATTCGTCTTTGACGATCCTGCAAGATAGCCTTTTCAAGGCTTTTAACGTAGGCAGCAAGACACCGTCGCTGACGGTAGGTACCCCATCGAAAGGCGGGATTGTAGCACCCTACGATACCGGAGTTACGTTAACCGGTAATAGCGGCGCTACCATGCTAGCAGGAACGGCTACACTCAGCTATAATGCTGCCGACATTATAAGCCTACAGGCATATATCCTTGCAGCCACCAATGTCAATATGCAGCCTGCTATTTTTAGCTTAGGAGCTCCGGCGGTTCTGTCTAGCAACCCCAACTTCAACACGACAGTATCTCTAACAGGCAACGGTCCTTTGTCCGGTACGTTGACTCTAAACTACAACCGGCTGGACCTGACGGTGTTCTTGGGAACCATCACGGTATCGAGTACGGCAGCAGCGCTGGCAGCCATGCCCGGCGGCACAAGCATTACGGGTGCCATGCAGCTGCTCAACAGCCTTAAGAACCTGGCACTGACAACGGCCGATTACACAGTCACCAACCCAAGCACTGGCGTCTATACCTTTACGCCTGTGGCTGCCAGCGTCGGGTGGATGGGTACAGCGCTGACGCTATTGGCTAATTGAGACAGAAAGAGAGTCCTTTGGGACTCTCTTTTATGTCAAAAAAAAAAGAGGTTTTAGGAAGCCTCTATAAAAGAAATAGATTAATTGAGCCTTAATGGATAGGCCTTGGGCCTATCCATTTCCTTAAAATAGAGATCGGGGTAGTGGTTTTACAACTACCCCTCGAGCTCGGCGAAGCCCCCTACGAGCCACTCCCACCCCTCGGGATCGGCGATGGCCCCTAAGAGCCACACCAGTCGCTCCCCAAACGGGAGCGACCAATCCCGAATGTGGTCGACGGTTACGATTTTCATGGCGCCATCCTCCCGGTAAACCGTCATGGAGATGCCATTTACTTCACCCGTTAAACTGCTAATCATTTCAATAAATTCGATGCCGAAAGTCATTATTTTTTCTCCTCGTCTTTTGAGACATGGGTGGATAGATTCCCTAGGGTAATATAGTTTTGAGATTTCATTGAATCCGACTGAAAGGACAAAAAAAGAAAGCCCCGAAGGGCTTTGCTTCACATGGCCATATAGGCCACGGAGATCGATGAGAACAGCACGGCCGCATAAGCGGCCATATGGATAGCGATATCCATGATTATACTCCTTGAGCACATGCTCAATCAACCGTTACGGTTAAGACACCATTGTCCTAACTCACCAGAGTACTATGTATTTGAAAAAATCTGGAATCGAAGTTTTTCGCCTTACAGACCGAATCCTATGACCTACGATTTAAAAGAGATTTCCTGCCATGTCCAAGAACCTTGATCGTGTTTTGAAACGGATGGCTCCTGTCGCTATCCGGCTTCCCAAGTCGTTGGGCTTGGAAGACCTCTTGCCCAACGGCATTCGACAGATCGAACTAGAGTACACCTTCTACGGTAAGCTCAAGAATGTTCAAGACCTCGATAAGTTTGCGGCGAAGAAAGAAATCCAAGAGCAGTGGCTGGTACCGGTGGAAACCGATGTCCGCGGTAAAGCCCGTATACGTGAGATTAACGGCGACCAGTGGGTACTGACCACCAAGATCCGTAGAGAAGGCGTACGGGGCTCTGAGGAGGTTGAATGTCTCATTTCCAAGGACATGTACGCTTCCTTGAGGGAAATGGGTACCGGAGGCTACAAGAAGGTTCGGTATTACTTCCCAGTTCCTGATTCTGGTCTGGTGTGGGAAATCGATGCTTTCTTTACCCGACAAGGACAGCTCTCCGATTGGGTTAAGGTCGATCTAGAAGTACCGAATGCAGGAAAGAACATTCCTGATCTTCCTATACCGTTTGACCAAATCATCTCTCACCAGCCTCAGGACTATACAGGCGAAGAAAAACGCACAGTCGATTATTTGTGGGATGAGCTCTGGACATCGTTGGACGCTGATCAGTTGGCTCCCGAACCAAAAAAGATGGTTTAATCACCAAAAAGCAGGGGACAGGCATTGAAAGAGTTAATCAAGATCTACACCGACACTAACGGCGTGACCAGCGAAGCGCTCTTGGCAATAGTCGTTGACCGCTTGCAAATCCTGGATGGTTTGTTTCCTTGTGACGACAACAAGAAGGCGTTGCAGCATCTGTTATCGGCTCTAACAGCCCTGGAGAACCGTACCAAGAAGCGCATCGTTCAGGGCGTCGAAGGCACCAATATTAACCACATCTAACGCAGCACAGAAAGAGAGTCCTTTGGGGCTCTCTTTTATGCCAAAAAAAAAGGCCTCCTGGGAGGCCCAGCGTTTCAGTAAACCGCCGTGATTAGCGACAGAATCGGCAGCCCTTCCGGGTAGTCGATCTCAATGAGGCTCCACAATGGATCTGCCTTGATGGCAAGTCCTTCTTCATCTGCTAGCCTCTGGCAGTGTTTTACATCGGCCGCTATGTAGCTAGCGGCCGCATCGAGCATTGGGTGCCGATGGTTGTGCTGCAGGAGCACGTTTTTAGCTGTTTCGTAGTTCATTCTAAAATCTCCAGTTCTGCATTGACGGAAGAAGCAGGATTGCTTCCCTCCTATTCAACAGAGTAGTGTAGATTTGAAATATTCTACAATGGAGCTTTTAGGATACCAAAAGGACGGATGATTGATTCGGCAGGAGTAAACTCCTCGAACCCTTCATTGTCTTTAATGAACCATGCAAACACGCGCCCCTCATCAAACAGTGTTATCGAACGCGAAACGCTTTCGGCCCAACGATCCATGAAATGTTCATCCGGCATCGCGCTTATAACCATCCTAATGCCAGACTGCACTATCAGGCGAGCGCAGCTGACGCAAGGGAAGTGCGTCGTGAACATGACGGAATTGTAAAGCCGAGCTCCTGATCGCGCTGCATTGCAGATAGCGTTCTCTTCAGCATGTGAGATCCAGTTGTATTTCTCGGGCCTAGCGTCGATGCGCCAATCCGTATCGGCCGCTGAACCTCGTACGGCGCCGTTAAAGCCAGTGCTTAGAGGGGAATCGGTTGGCCCGATTATGACGGCCCCTACCTTGGTGGTAGCTTCTTTGCTGTGGTTCTGGGCGTGAAACTCCGCATCTTTCATGTAGCGAATAGCTTTCTTGATGTTCAGATTCTGTCTGGTTTCAGGGAATTGTAAGTTCATAATCATCGGATAGAACTCCTGTTAGCTCACAAACGTATTGATGTTCTCTTTGTTTTCTTTTTCGACCAGCACGATGTAGTTCTTGCTGTATGCCAACTGAAGCAATCGCCGAAGGACGATCGTTGTAAATCCTTTTGCATTCAAAATGAAACTAGCCCTGCTGTTGACGAGGATCTTCATTTCGTCGAAGGCCTGCTGATGGGCCACTGAGACATTCGCTGCTGGTACGCGTCCAAGACGCGTCTGCACGACAAGAGGGTTCTTGGACGGATCGACGACGATAGGGAGAGTACCGATGAGTCTTTCTAGAGAAAAATAGATCTTCTCCGGATTCCCATCGATGAGCCAAAGAATGGGTCGTTCGTTATCGACAGCCTTCAACGGCGTTTCGTCAAGTGCTTTCGATAAAACCTGAATGGGTGTATCGGCGTTTGCGACGATCTCTTCTGGAGACTCTTTCTTTAGAGTGATCTTGGGTTTATTTTTGAGCGACAGGATCGGAAGGGGAGTTTGTTTGGTTGTCATTTTTTGAATTCCTATATTTCAAACGACACATCGGGAGAGCCTTTTGGGCTCTCCCTTTATGCGGGCGTTTAACGCGCTTCAACCGCGGCCTTGGAACGCGAAGCTTCGATGATTTCGAAGAAGGCTCCGGGATCGGCCACCGAGGTGTCTCGGAGGGTTTTATAACCTTCGAAGGTTGTCTCATAACAAGCGTTGTTTTGGTGGAAAACAAGGAACGATGCCTTGCCAAACCTATCGTTGTTGGCCATCGGGATGTAATCCCTGGATACCACGCTGGCTATGGCAGAAGTGCCGAAAGCCTTTACGATAGCGACTGCATCCGGAAATTCCTTGTTTTGTTTTGCAGAGATCAAGTCGATGACGGCAGTACCGAAACCGCATTCGATGGTAGCGCCATCTCGAAGAGGGACTAGCCAAAACGAACAGCCCGTATCGCCATCGCTAAAATGATACTGGACAAGGTCGTCGGTTTCCTTGAAGCTCATAGCGTTGCCCAACATCTCAACAGGCATCGCAAAGCGCCGCATTTGCATGACAGGAAGCTTAGGATTCCGCTTCAGAATCTTGAGAGTCTTGCCATATTTCGTCGTCATCTTAATCACTTGCTTCATGTGTCGCTTCCTCTTGGTTAAGAACAGGAGTATTTGTTGCGATGTCGTTTCCCATCATGCGCCTACACAACGCTTCCTCGCGCTTAAGTGACACCAGGTACGGAGCCGAATACTGACCGTCCTCGTAGATCGAAAAGCCGTTCTTTCCGGAACGTTTTACAGAATACATTGCAGCGTCGGCATTAAGAATAAGGGCCTCAAGACACGAGTTATCTTTCTCTACAAAAACTGCCCCGATCGAAACCCCGACGTAGTCGTATTTCCGACCGCCTAGGAAGATAGGGTATGTCACTGCATGGATGATTCTTCTGAGAATGACTCTCAGATTCTCTTTGGCGCCAATGTCAGTGAGACCAATAAGAAATTCGTCTCCCCCTAATCGCGCAACGATGTCTCTAGAGCGATTGGCCCTAATGAGCCGTTTCGAAACCTCGATGAGAACCGCATCTCCTATAGGGTGTCCATAGGTATCGTTGATGTGTTTGAACCTATCGAGATCAAGCACGATCAGAGCTGCTACTCTCTGAGGGTATTCGTTAATGTTTTCGCGAAAGACAGCTAACCCAGACTCCCTATTATGCAGACCCGTTAAAGCATCGTGTCTGGCTTTAAAGGCCAGTTCTTCTTTCTCTTTCTCGTAGGTGACATGTGCCTTCGTGAGCAAGCAGTTAATGTCTTTTACGAACTGACCCAATTCATTATCGCCATGAAGTTCAGGGATAGGCAAAGAGGCCTTAGAGCCTGGTTCGATTTCGTGAAGATGGCGTATGAGCCTTACCATGGGATAGATGACTATTCTGTTGGTTGCTATTCTAACAGAAAAGATGATCGACATCAGGATGAGGAGTCCGGCTCCAATTTGTAGTCCTATCAGTGTGTAGATCCGGTGAAAGATGGTTCTATAGCTGACGCCTACTCGAAGAGTTCCAATGCGTCTGTTGTTAATTGGCGATTTAAGCGGAACATCGAAACCATGAATGCACCTGGGGAACCCAGCCACCATGTTAGTGGACGTATCGTTGTTCCATACGCTAACCTTACACACCAGCGCGTTGCGGACAAGAAGATTCATGGATTCTTTCACCAATCCTTTATCGTCGGTCGCTATTGCGGCCGACAGGGGTCCAGCAACCGGAATTACGTCATCGTGAACTGAGCGGATTGCGTAGTTGTAAGACAGCCTGTACGTCAGATAAGAGCTGGCCCAGATGGCCAGCGATCCTAGGACAAAGCAAGCGAGCAAAACTGCTCGCTGCACTTGATGCTCTAAGCGAGATGTTTTTTTGAGAATACGCATTTGAGTCCCTTCAGTCAGAAGAGTTCGAGTTTGGCTCCGACAGCCCGACACCAGAGGCAGGAAAAGAACGCCGAGTCTTCGATGGCGTTGCTAATGGCCCTGATCCTGTTTGTCAGAAAAATCTTCTCAGCCGCATGACACCACGACGACGATAGAAACGCGATCGAGTCCTTTTGAAGTCCGGAAAGCTCTTCTGTTAGAACTCCGATTCGTGTTTCTAGAAGCATGGCGTATTTGTTAGCCGCCTGGCTGTTGGTCGAGAAGGTTTTGCTTCTGGCAGCGATACACTGCTCGAGCGTCGTGTAGATTTGTTCGGTGTCGTGAACGAGTCGGGTAAATTTCTTTTTGCGATACGACTCCAGCAGCCACATTGGGTTGCTTTTATAGAGAACACGCTTCCAGAAGCTTATTTTCGGCTGTACGATGGCATCGGCTAAAGTTTTCATGATGTTCTCCTCAGGAAATAGGACCTTTTGTCTGCCACTCCGTTGAGCCCCCCCTCCTTCTTTAGGAAGGAGAGGCTCAATTTAGAGCGTACTTGGCTATCGCACACTCGTTTAAAACAGCGCTTATATCCCCGCCATAAATGACGGGGCCTTGCGCGCCTTTTTGGTAATGTATACTTGAAAAAAGATTGAATTACCAGCGGAGAGTTTTGCCATAGTCGACAGATTCTTTCGAAATTTTCTTGTCCTTGGCGTATAGGGTCTTCAGTTTGTCTTTAGCATCATTCAGACGTTCCTTGTCCTTTTCCGACAAGTTCTTTCCAGCTCGGTTGATGTAGAAGTTAAGTCGCGACATGGCCTGTTTTTCTGAATCGGAGTTTTCCTTAAGCGTTTTCGCGATGGTGGCGGCAGACTTATCGAAAAGCCCCGCAGGCGGATGCCATTTGTCATTGGCAGTAACACCGCCGCTCCATTTTTTGTCGTCTTTGGCTTCCGTCGAGATGGTCTTGGAAAGCAGAGTCTTCAGTACTGACATATCTATTCCTTCTTTTGGTTAGGACGTCGTCCATTTGAGTCTCCCCGTCCTAAAGAACGGGGATTCCTACTTCACTGAATCTAAACTACCGATTCTCCATAGGCTTAGAATCCCGCCGCTCAGTCCATGAGGACGTGTCTGTTATAGACGTGCGGAATGTTCAGCATGTTGGTGGAATCCATAATGCAGACGTCTGCATTACTGAAGGCACCGTACGAAGGCTGGTAGTGAGAAATCATGAAAAGCTGACTACACATATGCGCGTCGGTATAGTCGTGAACATATCGCGTGATGTTGATGCGGTGTTTCTCGTCGAGGGTAGGGGCAAGCTCATCGAGATATAAAGGGTAGTCCGTCATTCCCTTAAAAGCAACGACAGCCAGTTTAAAGGCGAAATTGACGATGTCCTTCTGTGCTCCCGAACCCAGAGCTACGTCTGGGACAGCATATGAGTCCGTACCTACCAGCATCGGGAATTTGTAATCCAGCTCGCCGGATTCAAAGCCGCACGGTTTTATCAGAAGAGGGTAAGTCCATACCTTATCGACGACGTTGTTCATTTGATTGACGAAGTGCTCAAGAAACCCTTTGAGTTGTTCGGCAATGAGACCGTCTACGGGGGAAAGAACATCCATGAGAATCTTGAAAGCTTTCTGCTCATCTAACTGTACGGCCAAGGCAGACTTCGTGGAGTCTATTTCTTTCCCAGCAATCAGCGCGTCCGTAAGGACAGCGTTGTTTTGCGCCAGATCATTCTGGTGTTCGCTGATAGTCCTCTTGATGAGGTGGTCCCTATAAGCATCGGCGTATTCGTTAAAAACCACTCTCATGTGTTCCTGGGACTTCTCCCATTCGTCCATGAGACCCCGAAACCTATGCGCAGCCTGCTGAGCCTCTTTCATGGATTTCATGTTCTGCGTCAACGAGGCGTGTGTTTGAATCGATTTCTCTAGCTGGTTCTCCAAGTCTTCTAGCTTCCCATTCATTAAGAAAACAGAACCACCCTCGTCTTCGTGTTGCAAGACGTATTCCATAGTATCTTTTGATTCGTCGATTTCTCGATCGCATTTTTCAATATCCGCGTGTATTTCGGATTCTTCAACCCAAAACTTAAATAAGGTTAAAACGAGACTAGGTGTCCTTGTGAGAATTTTCTCGTCGATGATTTTATCCCACAATGGTTTCAAAATAGGGAATTGATCCATAAAGTTTTTGAATACCTTCAGGGACTGTTGGTAATCGGTTATTCGGACTACAATATCTAGCGCTTCAGCGCGTTCCTTTTCGTTAGACTCAATGAGCGCTGAAACGCGGTCTAGCTCCTTCATGACAAATGCTTCTTGCTCGGCCTCGAACCCAGGAATCCATTTGTAGCCGCAGTTGTGGCACTTGATGGGATCCGTCTGGCGACAATTGTCGATGTGGTTCTGTATGCGCTGTTGTTCTTTTTTGTAAATAACCATGCGCTCGTCGAGTCTCTCCAAGATCGTTTTATTTTCGTTCAGACGCTGTAACGAAAACCATCCATCTTGGTTGTTGGGGATATTGCCGATCAAGGTCTCGATGTTTTCTCCTACGACTTTGTTGGCGCCCACGACAAGAGAAGCCTGCGGGATGTTACGAAACTGCCGTATCAAGCCGAACAAATCGCACTTCTTTTTCACAAGCTTAGCATGGTGTCGTTTGACGCCGTCGAGGGTGGTGGCATGCATGTCGTTCAAAGACGTAAGTAGTTCTTTAACGGAATGCACCTCGTTTAGGAGAAACTCGACATGCCCTTTCTCAGCGGCTATATCTTCGTTGGTAGCAGCTATAGAATCCCCTAAGGTTGGGTAATGTGCTGGGTGCTTCCCGAAGTAGTAGGGTTTGCTTGCTAAGAGCTTGCTGCTGAGATCTTTCCATACGTTCGTGGCCTCGAGTACCTCTTCCCATTTTTTCAAGAAACTGCTTTCAAACGGCTGGGAGTTCTGCATCAGGATCGTAAGTTCGTTTTGCAGAAGCCTAACGTAGGATTGGATTTCCTCAATGTCCTTGTCCTGAAGCTTCTTGGCCGTCAAGGAAACGAGTTTTCCCTCGAGGTGTCTGATGATGCCCTGTGTGTCTCGATGTGCTGTTTTAATGCGTTTAAAGACGCCTAGAGCATAGTCTAGGTCGCCTCCACTCAAGTCCGTTAGAAACTCCCTTCTCTGTTGTACCGACATTTGCGTGAATGTCGTGTTGCCTAACATGAGGTCATGGAGGACAGAGTCGTAACCGAAGGTCTTCTTAACGAGTTCTTTCTGAACCGTGAAGGTGCCTCCAATGTTTAGTTCCTCAGAATTGTCTTTCAGAAACGAGTGCCGCTGCCCTTTCGTGAAGTCCGAAATGAGCGTATATTCAGTCCCTTGATGGGACAATACTATGGTTTTGGAACCGCCTACATGGTAATCCTGATGAGAAGCCGGTAAAGGAGACAACTCCCTTAAGACCGAGCTCTTTCCTGAGCCATTGGTTCCGATAATGATTTGAACTCTGTCGGTTGGCGTCATGATGAATCTATTGATGTTGTTGAGCGACAAACGCTTATAGCCTTTGAGTTCTAGCTGAACTATCTTCATGTTTTTTTTGGCCTCATCCTACACATAGAGAAACGCCGTGGCGTCAATTCTTAAGTACAGGAATCGTTATGGATATTTCTAAATTCGTTCTTCGATCAATCGGCTATGCCGCCCAAAACAAGACTCTAGACTCCGTAGCCCTAGAAGTATTCCCAGCCGAAATGCTTCCCTTTACTGACGGAGAGATTACATCGTTTCTCGACAACCACACACACACAGGCGTCGATGGTTCTGGTAAGTCCTACTCCAGCAAAATGCAAACTGGCAATTCCGTTAAAGCTTACTGGTTGGCTTTCGGAAGTAACAGAATGACTCCTCCGGACATTCGTCGCGGAGAGCGCGTATTGGTCTATCAATATGCTGACGATGACAAATATTACTGGAAGGAAACCGGTCTCGACGATAACCTTAGAAGACTCGAAACTGTCGTCTATGCGTTCTCTGCCACCAAAGACGAAAGCACGCGCGTTTTAACGCCCGACAACAGCTATATGCTTGTCGTTAGTACCCACCAGAAGCAGATCACATTAACGACCTCTAAAGCCAACGGAGAGCCGTTTAAATACACGTTCCAGTTCGACCTCAATGCCGGCAATGTCGTGCTTCAAGACGATGTCGGTAACTTCGTTCAGATGGCGAGTAAGACCAATAATGTTACCATGAAGAATGGCAACGGCTCTTTATTGTCTATTCTAGGCAACGATATCTTCGGTCAATGCGCCAATAACTTCAACATCACATGCAAGACTTATAACCTAAACTGCACGACGATGAATATCGACGCTTCGTCGGATATCAGCGTTCAGACCAACAGCATGATTGAGCAGGTGTCGACTTTGAATACGACGGCCAGCCAGAGTATCGATACCACCACGCCTCAGTTCCTGCAAACGGGTAACTTGGGTGTCACGGCATTGGCTACGCTAAACGCCATCGCGGGAGGTATCGTGCCGGGCTCTGCCGGTATGGCGCCATTAATGATCGGCTCAGGGTCAGCGCAGATCAACGTCCCGACAGTCATCAATGCCAACGTAGCTACTACGGGCACCTTCACAAACAATGGCATTGGTGTAGGTTCCTTGCACCAGCATACCAGCAATGCGGCGGGAAGCCTTACCAGCACTCCAGTCAATTAAAGGCAAAAAAAAAAGAGAGACTCCTTAACGGGAGTCTCTCTGTGGCGTTTTTTGTTTAATGGGACCTTTCGGAAAGTTCTTGAAGACGTTTTTCAAAGACCGACCCGACTTGAGCAGAAACAGAAACATTCCCTTCATTGTCCGGACCACAGATTGGTACGCGCAGGTGACCGAGCTTCAGCGAATAGAGAATGGACAATCTTGTCTGTTTGCACCTCTCCGTGAAGCCTAGATCGCACATCGGGCACTCTCCGCAAGGTGTGCGCACGTGGCGCACTATGATCCTGTCGTCTTCCTGTAGTTTTTTAATCGGAAAAACGAAAATATTTGATTCTTCAGCTGCGACACTATCCATGAAAGGCTCCTTAAAGAAACATCTTAAATAGCATGCATCAGAACATCAGCGATCAATTTGTCGGTGAGTTGTCGGAACAACCTGACGTATTTGCTTTGCCCCATCACTCCCCATACGGGCTTTCCTAGACGCCTTGTAGTGTCTTTGCAAGAAGGTCTGTCGACTCGATAGTCACTGCCAAGCCTCTCTTCGACTCTATCCCATGCCTCGCTGTGTATCAAGGCAACGGAGCGAATCCCAAACGCATTCAGCAAAACCGACCAGTGAGCAATTCCATTTCTCATTTCGAAAAACTCCACCATTCTCCATAGATGTATTGAGTATCTGAAAGTAGTCGAATCGATGGTTAGTTAACCGTAACCGTTTCGGTTCCAATCTCTAAGAGATGTCCCAGAGAACGCCTATATGGCTTGTCGTTAATGAGGTTAGGGAAGATCCAAGGATCGTTCTGCCAGTCGGTCGTTTCGAACTGGTAATTGGGGATGAGTGCATTATCGATGCCAAGCGCATACCTACCATGGTCCCCAACGAAAGAATACTCCGGTAGCCTTCCAGAAGCCAAACGCAGAGGGAGCGCCGGCAGATAGGGCGTAATGAAACGTCCAGGCAGATCCGTGCGTTCTATAAGGTTAGGGGACGTATAAACTGATGGGGCGTCGATGACAATGGCGAACGTTTGGCTCAGCGTGAGGTAGTTCGTCATGATGGCGTTGTTAGCGAGATCGCTAAGCTTGATAGCTGCTTTATCGTAAGGATGTGCAGTGAGTCCTAGACTACTAAGATCGATATAATTGCTTGACTCGAATAGTCGTTCCATGAGATTGATGACGCCAAGATTGACAACGACTAGACCCGTCTGGTAATTGACAACCTGGAAGGTGTTGTCGTTGGTATGGAGATACCCACCAATCGACATTGCTAAGGACTTCCCAACAAGAGATACGCCCAGATTGACGTAGGCGGTTTGTCCTACTAACATCAGAGGGTCCGGGGTTGAAATCATTGAGGCGGTGATTGGAATCTGTTGAATGGCTCCAATATTCTTGAAACTAATCACGCCAAATTTGTTATTACCCGTAACGTCGTTCGTTCGGCCGCCGCCAACCACTCTGATGCCTGTTCCAGCGATCATCTGACTGCTATGCAGATAGCCATTGATTGTAAACAAACAATAGTCATTGACGGCGTTGTAGTCGGTGCCGCTACGCGTCATGAGAACGTCAGTGAGAGCCCCTAGAGGCTCGGGCGTTCCGATGGAGATGGACGAGGGAGGGATTCGGTTCGGTACGTATTGTGCGACATACCCATTCGAATAAAGGATCGTTTGTGTGCTGACCGTAGGCATGCTGTTCGATGTTTTTGGAAGCGCATAGGCAGTGGGGAGTCCAGTGAGCCATTGTTCTAGGGTGGAGTTTAAGTTCATGGGTATCCACGAACCGAAAATTGAGCTCAGCGACGTAAAGTACGATACCCCATTAGGAACCTGAATGCCTACATAAGCATCGACATAATCGTCCATGAGACTCTGTAGCGTGGCTCTAGAAAGGTCGGTGGCCGTCCAGCGAGCATTGGCCGTCTTGGGGAGCGCCAAAGCGCCCGTGTAATAATACATACTCCTTCCTCCGACAGCTGCGGACTGGCTGTAAAAAACTCTGAAATGTTGTGACTGACTTTTTGCGAATTAGTCACAACATTTCAAGAAGCGGAGAATCGCCGTGTCCATGCAGACATCTCTCTACCCACAGGACATCACTGGAACTGCCAGCACCAATCTCGTTGGTCTGTCGGTTCCAGAGCTACACTCGATGAGCCCTTCGTCGGGACCGAACGCCAACTATGTCATTCCGGATGCGGCTCCGTTTTTCGGAGCCTCGATGAAGGTTTATGCGGTTGTCGGAACGACACAGACACTACTGACGGAGGGCGTCGATTACGCACTCATTCTTCGTTACATTTCTGCTAGCTATGGCATCGGGTCGCCGATTTATGGCGGCGTTGCCATGCTGAATAGCCAGTTCTCTGGACAGATTGCTCTGGTCTACCAAACCCTCGGTGGCAATTGGGGCGCACCTTCTGTTCAAACGGCCATGACGCTCATCAACACTCTCTACAATCCGTTGACGGTATCGTGGGATCAGATTAGTGGCGTCCCTACTCTGTTCCCTCCCCAGCCCCACCAGAATAGTCAGGCCGACTTCACTGGGTTTGCTCAGGTAATCACGGCCATTAACGGCCTACAGCAGACCATCATTACTGCCGCTTCAGACCCCAACAACGTGCAGGGACAGCTGGCTGCACATCTAAACTCACCGACGGCCCACGCGCCTGCTCAGGTTGGTTTAGGGAACGTTTCTAACTACCCAATAGCGACGGACGCCCAAGCTGTTCAGGGCATTGTCACGAATGCCTACATGACGCCTTACCTAACGGCTCAGGCCATCGCTAATATGAATTCTCTGGCGGCTTCTAAGCTGACGAATTCGTTGCAGATCAGCCTAACTGGCGCTGTGACAGGATCTGTGTCGTTTGTCGGCAGCGAAGGAAGCGTTGCGCTGGCAACGGCTGTTGGGAATATTAGCTGGGGCTCTCTGACTGGCGTGCCCTCTGATCTACTGGGCGGTCAACTAAACACCAGTCGCATCCCTCCGCTTCAGGGCACCATCCTTATTGCCAACAGCACCATTACTGCCGGCGTTAACGTCAATACGGCCCCAAACGGCAGCAATAACCCAGTCCCACTGAACCAGTTACAGAACTATAGCACTTCTTTAAGCGCGTTTAGCGTCGCGTTGGGGTCTCCATCCGACAACGTTATGCTTTACGAGATACCAGCGTCTCCAGCCACAGCGACTCAAGGAGCCGTAGGTGGTTTTAGTTTTGGAATCCGCGCAGGGAATAGCTCCAACTATCAATGGTTGGATTTCTTAGGGACCAATGCACTTAACCTCAATGGCACGGTCCAGTATCCGGCTGGTACGCTTTTGGTAAACGGCAGCGGTATCCCCATTGCTCCTGCTATGCAGCCAAACGAAGCAGTGCGGCTCGATCAGTTATTGAATACTTCCATTTCGCCGTCGTTCTCTGGCGTGCTCATTGGAACCAATTCTGCTCCAAACGGTCTCTTCTCGAGTCTGTACAGCGTTTACGCCGGAGGAGGTTCCCAGTACGGCATTACCCTGAAACCGTTGTCCGACAACACCAATGCCATTGTTTTCATGAATGCTGCCGGCAGCCAGATTGGATCGATCAGTCAATCAGCGTCGAATGTTACTTTCAACGGTAACTTTAGCGGCAATCTCATCGGCAATGTTACTGGTAATCTTACTGGCAACGTTACAGGCAATATTACCGGCAATGTTACTGGTAATCTTACTGGCAACGTTACAGGCAATATTACCGGCAATGTCGTTTCCCCTTCTGTAACCGCTACCGCCATGTCGGTTGGCAACAATACAATCGGTGGTCCTGCTATTGTCGTTAATGGAAACGGTACTGACGTTGGTATTGGTTTCAACAACACCGGGGCTTCTGGGAATAATTGGTTCCTTAGTAGTGCCATTGCTGGCAGTGGCATTTGCGGTTCGTTCGCTAGCCCTGCGCCTGGCAGTATAGCGTTCTGGAATGTTACTAGCGGTACGATCGGGTGGGTTTTAGAGCCAGATGGCCAGAATATGGTTTATAGCCAATTCGGTGCTATGGGCACAAATTCTACCGCCGGCGGTGGGTATCTATTCTTTCTTCCGAAGCCGGGAACAGCGAATGTCTTGAACCTAACGGGTGCTCTTGGTTCTCCTTTGGCGGCCATCAATCTCAACGCTGCTAGCGTCACGACTGGTGGTTTGTTTAGTAACAAAATCTTCCCGTCGAATAGCATTGGCACGACCTACAGCAACACGACGCCGTATACGAAATACGTTACGGTTATCTGTCAGACTACCTTAGACATTCAAGGCGCGTATTTAACCGCCTTCGTCAACGGGAACGTCGTCGACAAAGCTATGGCCTATGCAAACGGATCTGGCGTTAATGCTTTCGGTTCTATAGCGACCCTTCGTTTCTTTGTGCAGCCTGGCGATACCTATTCCATTACACAGTCGGGTTCTGGTTGGACAGTGGATGGCTGGATAGAACAGTGGTAACTGACCTTTTAGATTTGGAGTTTTAAAATGGCGACATTGCCTCTAGACCTTACGGGTCAAGCTTCTACGAACAAAATCTCCAATGAGGTCTGGACCGTTGGTCCAGGCAGCATGGCGGTCGTTCCTCAACAGACCCCCTTCTTTACGAAGGGGCTTGTGGTGCAGAACGCGACCGGTCAGATTCTTGCTCCTGTTCAGCAATACATGGCCATCGACCTTAATCAAGCAGCGACAGCTCAGTCCGGTCAAGACGTCTGTGGCGCTATTTTGATCACAGACCCAACGCAAGTGGGTCAGATAACGATTACCTATCAGGCGATCGGTGGTCTGTATTCTGGATCGAACGCAGCCATCGCCACATCGTTAGCTGCACTGTCGTTGGTGAACGGCCAAGTACAGTGGGGACAGATCGTCAACCCTCCGGCGACCTATCCTCCGACCGACCACACGCAGGACGCTTCGACAATCTACGGATTGGATGAAGTGGTGTATGGAATTGAGGGCATTCGGCAGGCCGTGCTGCTTGGCGATCAAAACGCCATTCAAATGGTTATTGCTTACGTCAACCAGCAGATGGGTGTCGTGCCAGTCACGCAAGCCCAATACAACCAGCTAAATCAGTCTATCTCGAATGTTCTCACCAGCCACCTTGCAGCGATCAACCCTTCTGCTCTAGCACACACCCCTACCGCCGTTGGTCTGGGTAACGTCGCTAACTGGCTGCCCGGTACACAGGCAGATCACCAGACGGGTACAGCTAGCCGCTATGCGACCTGTAGCGGCGTTCTAGCGCTTCTACAGACGATGGGCGTCACGGGTACTGGCTCAGGCTCAACGACCGTTACGGCGTCGTCTATCGGTTTAGGGAACGTTATCGATTGGGGCGTTGCTAGCAATTCTGAAACCGTTGCTGGCTCCCCTAACCTATACGCATCCGCAGCTGGTGTAGCCTATGCTATTTCGCAAATCACGCCTGCAATGATTGGTTTAGGAAACGTGGCCAACATTCCGCCCGCTAACCTACCGATCTCCAACATGACTGCCGCTGCGTTGGCTACGAAGGTCAATGCCTCGTTTACGCTAACCACCACAGGACTGTTATCTGGTGGCGGTAACTTCAACGGCACTGGGCTTACGTTGAGCGTTACTCCATCTACAGACGCTCAGGCTACTGCCGGTACTGACACTACCACCGCGATGACGCCTGCGGCTACTAATGCCGCTATCCAAGCGCTGTCTCCCGTCATTACGGTCAATGGCATTAGTGGTGCAGGAAACAACGGCAACGTTGTACTCACGGCAGCTGACCTAGGTCTTGGTAACCTTAACACAACGCTAAGCAATCTCGTGGCCAATACCACCACAGTCACTGGAGGTGGTCTTGTTACTGGAGGCGGTGCGCTATCAGCCAATCAGGTATTGAGCGTTACTCCTTCCAGTACTTCTTTGGCTACCAGCGGAACGGACACTACCACCGCGATGACGCCTGCGGCTACTAACGCCGCTATCCAAGCGCTGTCTCCCGTCAAAAGCGTGAGCGGTCGTACAGGCGCTATCGTCTTGACGGCTGCCGACGTAGGGTTAGGCGGCGTTTTAACGACCATTGCCGGACTGGTGCCGCAGACCACGACGGTGACTGGCGGAGGTCTGGCAGCGGGTGGCGGTGCGCTATCCGCCAATCAAGCCATTACTGTATCTCCGGCGACTCAAGCGCAAGCTGTGGCTGGCGCAATTGATACAGTAGCCATGACGCCTTTGTCGACTGCCCAAGCCATCGCAGCGTTAGCGCCCAACCAAGGCCGTTTGATTGACGTTCAGGTTTACCCGAAGAACGGAGCCTATACATGGACGCGCCCAGCTGCCATGACCCCTAGCGGCTTTGTAGTCATTGAGGGTGTAGGGGCTGGTGGAGCTGGGGCTAGTCTGCCTGTTTCGAACGGCACCACTACAACCAACAACGTTCTGGTAGGTCTAGGGATTGGGGCTGGAGGATGTGCTGGTGCTTATGGCAAAGTCATAGTGCCATATATCGAAACTTCAGCCACGATGGCCGTCACTGTAGGGGCAGCCGGCGCTGTAGACGCCAGTCCGACCTTCAATGGCCAGTCGGGAGCCCCTTCCTCAGTTGTTAGCGGGACCGCTACCATCACGTTTACCGGGGGCAGTGGCGGTCAGATTGCTTTGTACACGGCTGCCCAAGCTAGCCAGGCGCAACAGGGCGTCTTGCCAGCTACACACGGAAACAACGGCGTGGCGTTGGTAGGCTTTAGTGTCTCCTATGTCATAGCTGGTTTCCTAAGCAACGCTACCGATTCTGGCAAGGGCTTAACCGTACCGCTGGTGTCTCAGGTACAAAGCAATGGATTAACGACCGTGGGTCAGTTTATCCCCATGACTGGAGGAGCCATCGTTGGAATGCCTAACGGCGAGATTTCTCCGTTCCCTGGCTTCCTTCGTTCGCCCACCGCAACAATGGTTCCTGTTGTAGGAACAACTGCTTCCTACGACGTTGCCATATTCGGACAGAACGCTTATGGGCCAGGTTCTGGAGGCAACGGAACCATCGCATGGAACGATGCAGCAGCGACAACTGCCCAGCCTGGTTCGGATGGGTTTGTGGTTATTTACACCTACGCCTGATTTAGGCACAAGAGGGAGTCCCTAGGGACTCCCTCTATGTCATGTTTTTACCTAGGGCCGTCGGACATCCCTCTCCACGCTGCAAGGATGATGGTCGCGCCACCTCCTATCCATAGCAACCAAGAACCAAAGTCCTTGCTAGTTAAACCGGCCTGTGGCAGCACGACGTAGGCGGACAGAAAGAGAATCGCTACGCTGAGTCCTACAAATCCCCACTTAGGCCTATGGGCCATTGTGTTGTCGTTAGTGGGCTCGACGTGTTGCTGTGCTGTCGCTGCGCGATACGGAGGGATGTCGTTTAAGACGTCCATTAGATGCTGTTGTTGTTGTGCGTTCCCGAAACATAAAGCCAAGAGGTTCGCCTGCTGTTCGGGTGTAAGCGTGTGGATCATGATCTCCATCTGAAAGCCAGTCATGTGATCGAGGTCCATGACTCTTTCTGGAGGTAGGTTTTTGTTCACTGCGTTACCGGCCAAACGACCAATCTCACATGACGATATAGTCATCGAACCGAGAAGTCGAGCGATTACCAACGCATTCATATGCCCCCCTTTCTTAGGTTGATTTCTTTTTGGACGATTTCTTTGTCATTGAGGGCGGTCGTATATAGGCGTAGCCGGCAGCGATTGAGTCGACGGAGTGTTCGTCGAGCGTCGCGATATCGACATCCGTAATGATAGCGTTCTTGCTAACCAAACCAGCCACGGCTTCTGTCATGAGCCCTTTGTTACCGGACTTTCCGGAGACACCAACAGCGGCTTTAATCGAAGCTGGATCGATGATATGCAGCGGCATACAAGGGTTGTGTTCTATCAAAGCAGACCGTATCGTTTTTAAACACTCTACGAGGGCCGCATAGGCCTGTGGGAAACTCCCCATGTAAGGAGACTCGCTTACGATTATATCGGGCTTAAACGCCTCCAGAATGCGTTTAATGGCCTGTTCCAGAGCATAAAGCTTCGTAACCTTCTCTCCATGCACTTCTAAGAGCGTTGTATAGGGCCTAGAAAGCACAGCAGCGTTCAGTGTACCTACCTCAACCAAAGCTATTGGTTCATGGGAGTTAGCGTAGTCGACATCCATAATGGCATAGCCTAAATGGTTCGTGCCTGGGTCGATGCTAAGGACCCTATGCCGCTGTCTTATAGCCAAGGTGGTCATGGAGAGAAGCCTTTTGTTGTTTAAGCAGAGATACCATAGAGCGGTTCTTCCGCTCCCATATCCATATCGATGGTCAGGCCGTTGCTCGTATAGGGGATCGGATAGTAAGCACTGACGTACGTTGAAACTTGCACACCGCAAGCCTCTGCCATGACAGGCGCATTGGCTGCTGTAGCTGAAGTAGCCCCATCAGGCGAGAACGTCGCGTTCTTGTCGAGTCCCTGACAGATGGCCACTTCAGAAACAATCGACTGGTTAGGGTTGTTATACAGAATTGTAGAAACATTGATCAGTTCGTTGATTTCTGACTGACTCAGCTGAACCTGGATAGAGGCTGACGCCGACAGAAAGTCGCCCGTCGTTGCGATCGGAGCACCTGGCGTTCCTGGTACTAATGGAGTGAATAGGTCATTGGCGGTAGGCGAGAACGCCGTAGTCGTCGTAAGGCCGTTGGTCACCTGGTTATATTCCATCGAAACAACAGGCGGAGGGTTTCCGTTGGGAGTCAACAGACGCAAGAAATAGGCAGCGTAGAGCTTCCCTCCGATCATTAACCACGTACGGTGGCGGTAATTGATCCTCGATACAGGAGCACCGCTGGCAGGAATATCCCAATTCGGGTTCGTGGTACTAAAAGCACGCAAAACGAAGGGGATTTGGCCAAACAAACCCGACGAGCGAGCGGCATGTGGCTTGGGGCCCGTCCATGAAGGCTGCGTTGGATCCGCGCCTGCAAAATTCAAGTGGCCCAAGTTACCAATAGCGAGATACTGAGCCACCATCGCTTGAGTGTCGGCCATATTGTTGCCATATGAAGCGAGATTGAAAACGGCTGTCGCCGGATTGGACTGAAGCATTGGCTGAATGTTGGTCGTTCCGTTGACGCCGTAGAAATTCATTGGACTAACGACGTTGGTGCCTAGACCCGCCACCCACTCATTGAGAGTAGAGTATTGAGGAATCTGATACACGCTCCCCAAATGACGAGCAGTCTGTAAAGTGCTCCCAAAGATCGTGCGAGTAATACTGCGCGTCATGATGCGTTTTCCTTTCTAGTTTAAAGACTGAGCTACGGAGAGCTACATTCATAGGATTCGGTCGTGGGTTTTAAATGCCCGCCAATGACTGGCGGGCATTCGTGGTGGTTGGCTTACTGAACGAGAGTAACGTTATAGAGCTGCATGTCTCCTGTACAGGTGTCGCTGGCGTTGGTCGACAGGCGAGTCAGTACAACAGTTAACATGTATCCGACAGCACCTAACGGGATACTAATCAATGCGGTTGTCGTAACATGATTGGCGAACGAGCCACTCGTTGTAGGAACGGCTATCGTTTCGGTCGCTACAGTAGCGGCTGGTGGAGTTCCTCCTGGCCATGAAACCTGATAACTCACTTGCAGATCGACGTTTCCGGACGTGGTCGTTGCGGCGAACTGAAGGGCTAGCGCCATGGTAGACCCAACACGCATAGCGCTGGTAATCGGTACTGTGAACTGAACCGATTCAACCGATGCTTTAGCGAGCGTAGCTACCCCGTTACTGATCGTGCCTGGCGTAGCGCCAGAAGGATAGATGTTGGGGACAATGATGGCTACCGGTTCAGGAGTAGCTCGGACAAACCTGTAGACGGCGGCTGTCGGGTCGTATTCAAATTCCAGGTACTGTGCCAAGACACTAGCGCTGTAGTAAGGCGTTGGCGGAACGTTGTATGCGTTTTGGAAGCCGCTACTAGGAACGGTTAGCGAGTAAAACGCGGACGAAGACGGCATGACCTTCAGCACCATCTTAGACGGGAAAACGCCAGCAACCAGCGGCGCTACGCCCAACGTACCGGAACCGTTGGTAAGGTCGACCTCATAGAAGTCAACGCCTTCCGAAACAGTTACGTTATACATGGGACCAGCCGAATTCCAAACAGCGGGAACAACGACTGGATCTGGATGTACGAGATGCTTAGAAACAAGCACGTATGGGGCAAAGTTGGTCGACGTTTGCAGCGAAGTTACTGTCACGGCCTTCTTGAATACGTAGTATCCGACGGTCCCGTTGTAGTAAACATCAGTGATGTTACCGTTCAGCGTTAAGACAGAAGCGTTAGTTCCAGTCGGAAGAGCTCCTGTAACGACTACCTTGATTTCGTCCAGGTAGTTTAAAACATCGGTGGTGTCATTAACGTTAGCTGCCGGCATGAAAAGAGCAACTGTTCCAGTAGCATTGCTTAACGTGATATTCGTTATCGGATCGAGTTTGGTGTCGATCGTGTACGACGGCGCGGTGCTAGTGAGCGTACCAGAAGTAGGACTACTATTGCGACCGTCAAACAACGGCACTGGATATAAACCATGAGCGAAGTATTTAAACGGCAGCTGTCCGCTGTTGAGTAGGAACAATTCAGGGTTGGAGGTGGGTGCCGTAATTCCAAATGGCGCCAAATACACGTCTTTGTCAGACGTGAAGCTGAGCGGAGTGGAGGCAACGATCGAAATGCCGTTCTTGTAGACTTGCACATTGGGCGCTACTGTCGGTGTTCCTCCGACGACGAATGTAAAAACATCGCCTTCGTTAAGACTAGCCAACGTTAGTCCGCTGATAGCCGTTACAGTGGACGTACTACCGCTGGTAGCCGCTGACGGATTCTGGTTAATGACAAAATTGCCGGCCACCAGATCCAGATATGCAAAGAGGGTATGTGCGCCTACCGGAGCAGCGTTGTAGTTACTGATGTTGACGTAGCTACGCTCGCCTCCTGTGTTATTAAGCGGAGAGAAAACACCGATGATGCATTCGGTCGTACCCGAAGGAGCCGGCGTCCTGTATCGGAACTCGAAGACTCCCCCGTTAAACAGACCTTTAGCGCCATTGAAGCCGCCGTTCACAGTTCCCGACGAATTGATGTAGCCGTTCGTCGGAATGGCCGGCAAAAGACTGCTATCCCATAGACCGCTGTTATGTTGATAAGACCAGAACAATCCATTGGGCCCAAAAGGATCTCCTGCCGATCCAAACTTAACGGAATTGGCCTTGACCAGATTCTCTACGGCCGAGACCGAATGCTGTACTGGGGTGGTACCAACCAGCGCCACTGTCGAGCCTATAGGCGTATAGCTATTGAGGCTGGAAGAAATCACGCTGGCCGGAATTTCGATCGGGGAGATATCAGACTGAAACACACCAGCCGTCAGCACCGATGGGTCTAGTCCCATCCCATCAAGCGTAGACGGGGTATTGGCAGCAGAAGCAATCGACGCAATATCCGACTGTTGATAGAACGACGTAACGTTTACTTCTGGTTGAGCTGTGGTTCCAATCACCTCAATGATGGCGTTAGTAGGAATGTTCATCTTAACGCCATTAGGCGCTAGCAACACACCGCCGCTGATGACCTGATAGCGGTCTCCCAATGCGTATCCGGAAGGCAAAGAAGGCGGAGTCTGGCCCATCAACTGAGTGACTCCAGCAGGGACGGTGAGTCCATAGGCCGAGTTCCCGCCAGTGACCGTTTCATACATCAGCGTCAGCGTCGACGTAACTGCCGATGCGTTTTCAAGCATTGCGAGAAGATTGATGGTGGTAGTAGCGCCCATCGGCGCGACAGCAGTAGGCGTAAAGGTTCCGTTCGGCGTAATGATTTCTAAACCACCAGTGGCCAGATTTAGAACAACCACAAATGCCATAGCGCTGGTGTAGTTAGCGTCGATGACAGTGGCGGTTCCGTTCATAGAAACCGACAGTCCCTTGGAACCAGGTGCGCCGCCATAGTAGACGGTCAGCATTGCCCCAGAGCCAGTGCCGTTAGGGTTGCCGATGCCAATACCGTACTCAATCACGGCGGCGCTCGTAGCGGCCGTTGCGTTGGGGTCGACAGCGATACTAACGCTACCGGTGGCGGCCAGAGGATACGTGGCAGCAATAGGTACCAGGTTAACAGCGGCCCCTGCAACAGTAAGCTTGTTTTCAAGGTAGTTGCTGGTCATGGCTGTAGGGGCTATCGACATTCCTTGGTAGCCGATTATAGGGGAGCCTAAGATGGCTGGAGTGGTAATCGGCGTAAGAGTTAAGGGTAGCGTAGAGTAGTTGGCGGCAGCGATTTGTTCGATTAAAAGCGTCATGGCATTTCCTTAAAAAAATGAAAAGACATTCATTGAAAAACAGGCGTGGGAAATACCCACGCCTGTGTGCCGAGGTTTTACTGAACGAGAGCGATGTCGATCAGCTCCAAGTTGCCGGTATTGGTATCGCTAGCATTCGTTGGCAAACGGCTCACTACGCAAGCTACCAGATAACCATAATGCAGCGCATTGGCTGGGATAACTGCCGTAGAAGTCGTATCTAGCATTAATTCGCCAGCCGTGGCGGGAGCAGCAATGGTTTCTGTAACGTTAGTATACGAAGGAGTTCCCAGTGCCTGGTTGGCGCTAAATACCTGATAGCCCAACTGAATAACGTAGTTATTCGAGGCCGTATCACCCGTATAGCTAAGTTTGAGCTTCAGCGGTCTTGTAATGTCGATGTTTTCGGTTACCGTGAAGGTAAACGAAACAGATTCGCTAGTCGTCTTCGAGAAGACCATTGTCGGGATATCGCCAATTGTGGACGTAGTAGCCGGATTGGCACCATAGCCCTTAACCGTAGGAATGTAGTATTCGAACGGCTCGATGGTTGCGATCCTATAACAATACAGAAGGCCGCTAGCATCAACGGCATACTCGACTACGCTTGCTGCCGTAATGCCCAAGGCAGAGCCAGGCACGAGGTACGTAATCGCGCGCGCCTGCGCATCGGCGGTCGGAAGTTGAACACTCCCTGGTGCTGTAGGCACAACAACGACACGGAACGGGAAGTTGGCTCCATTAGGCATGCCGAGACTCAATCCGATGGCAGCACTCGTAGTGACCTCGTAGTCGTACTGACCCACGATGTTGCCAACATGCGCAGTGGTCGTAGCGCCAATAGTAGCCGACACGCCAACCATACCGATGTTGGTAGCGTAGTAGGTACCAGCGCTCGTCATCTCGAGGACGATCAGGTTGGTCGCCCCAGGCGCCACGTAGAAGCTAGGCTGTCCGGCAATGGCGCTGCCACTTAGCGACACGTTAACTGTCGTGGTTGTTGGATTGACAACCGTAATGCGCTTAACGCGTTCCCGACCGCCAGTTAACGTCAGCAAATAGTTACCAGTGCCAACAGTAACCGTAGCATCGGCAAACAGACTGAGGTTCAGCGTGACGCTAGCAACCGTCGGCGTCAGCGTAATACTTCTCGTAGCCGCAGCTAACAAACCGGTAGGCAGGCTGTTCTTCGTCATGTATTCGAAGTCGAGAAGCGTTAACGAAGAAACTGGACTTCCGCTGCCGTACTGGTAAATGTATCGTTCGGAGCCTGTATTGACGCTAAAGCCCTCAACGCCAAGACTCGGCAGCGTGGCTGTTGCGGCAAACGCAAACGGAACCAACGATGCTGGGAGGGTTTCCAAGCTAGCATCCACGGTAGCCGTACCGATCGAAACGCCGTTCTTATAAACGCTGACCGACCCTCCCCCTATCTCAAACCCAATAACGTCGTTGTTATTGAGCGGATACAATCCAGTGAGAGTAGTCTTGGAGAGTGTGGTACCCGTCGTGATGCTGTTCGGATTGTCATTGATAACAAATTCGTTATTAGCGACGTCGATATAGCAGAAGAACTGTCCGTTGGGGATCAGCGCGGCATTGTATTGCGATACTGGAACAAGACTCACATCGACAGCTGCGCTTGCCTGAGCCTGCAGCGGAGCGAAGATACCGATGACCAACTCAGTCAGAGGAGGCTCAATGTACTGACTCGCAACGGCAGACCATGACGCGGCTGTGTTGTAGACATAGACGAACTCTACAACGTTCGTGTTGCTCCAGTTTTTGATGCTAATGCATGGCACTGTATTGGGATTCCAATAAGTACTTGCAGTATTGCCGTTGACGTAGTTTGGCGATACAGACCCAGCAACAAATGCCGGTAGCAGTTCGGTTGGGATCATCGAGTTCTGGACGTTGGTGCTACCTCCCATCACAAACAGTTTGCTGTTGTTGACAACGACAGAATCGCCGCTATAGACTTGTTTATAGACACTGCCGCCCAAGAAAGCGGTCGTAGTGGCCTGAGCCGTATAGATTCCATTGGACGACGACGTGGTCAGTAGATTGTTGTTGTTGAGCATTGTCGGAAGCATCAAGACAGCTGACGAGTTTGCGATGGTCTGAATGTCGGTATTCTGATAGAAGTACGTCACGATCAGACTCGGAGCTGCCACTGTACCGCCAACTTCAACAACCGCACCCGTCGGAACGACGATCGTGGCCCCGCTAGGCTGAACGAAAGGACCGCCTGCCGACACCAAGTAACGATGGCCAACGGCGATAGGAGTGGGCAACGATGCCAACGCTAATCCCGGGATAGCCACAGCACCCGACGGAACAGTTAGCGTGCCAACAGCAGCACCGCTTACCGAGATTGAGGCGCTGTGTGTATTGGTGTCTAAGGACTCAATGAGAACATAAGCCGCCATCGTCGTATTAGCGGTTATACCAACCGTAACGGCGGGCGCAAACGTGCCGTTATTGGTAACAACCTCAATAGCACCATTGGCTTGATTGACTGTAACGATGAACGGTGTTCCAGCGACGTAGTTAGCGTCGATGGTCACTGCAGTTCCAGCAGTACCGGCCGTATATGGCGTGGCAGAAAGACCATTGGCGGAGTTTGAGCTAGCGATCTGCAAATAACTACTCGTAGCCTGAGTATTTTTCTTGAAGACCGATGCATCGCCGACTTGAACAACGAACTCTCCAATGGCGGTTGCGGACGTACCCAACGAGGCCGAATTAGGAGAGAACGTAGCAAACGAAACACCACTTGCGTTGATTACGCCCGACAACATAGCGCCAACGACAGAAATGACGGAAGCTCCTGTAGCGGACGTAGCCAGCGTACTTCCAGTTAACGTCGACGGAACACTCAATGTCGAGCTAGAGATGGTACCAGTCAGCGGAACAGTCGAGAACGACGTAGGGCCAACCACCTCAGCCAGACTCAATGTTCCGATAGGAAGCATCGGGTTACGGAAAGCCGGATCCGTAGCGGCGTTAGTAGCCCAACCTAAGGCAGCGTAAGCAGCAAACGAGCCAGTCAGCTGCGGGTTTCCAACCTGGGTTGCCGAAGGATCGCGCATCAGCACCAAACCAATATTACCATCAGCATCGAGTTGATTGGTAAGAGTACTGCCGTTGGTCGTAGTCTGAACAACGATTACCTTCATGCCGGTGTTAATCGGCAGCGGATCGTAAACCGTCGTAGCAGCAGCGCCTTGCGTCAATACAATAGACTTCTTCTGCACCAGCGTACCGGCAGCGAAGGCATTCAGCGGCGCAGTAGCCGCGCTATTGACCATGATGATGGTGTCGTTAGGAATGGAAACATCCGTCGTAGCGAGAACCACAGGCAGCGGCTTATCGTAGCTCTGCGTGCTCATGTACGTGTTGATGATGTTGCCGTGGATGTCCGTCACGAACCGCATGATCGTCGTAGCGTTTGCAGTGTCTTCGAAAACCGGCGTGCCATTCGGGAAATGAGCGCCCGTCAGAGTCAGTCCCGTCACGGGAGTAGCTCCCTGCGTCATGACTAACGTAAACTCGCCGATCGGCCACCCGCTGGCAGTAAACGCAGGCAGAGCCACGACAACGCCTGTCGTAACAGTAGCTTGAGACAAGTCGATGGGGTAGACATCATAAACCTGCGACAGCGCTACGTTAAACGTGTTGGTGCCGTTCCAAACAGCCACAGGAGCGTGTTGGTTGGCAATATCCAGACGGCGCATCTGTGGCGTAGAGGCGTTGTTAATCTCGTAGAGCGCATTGGCTCC
>JAEHJW020007311.1_pt1 | contig 145536 bp, 188 predicted proteins | sample 9271431 | NCBI WGS metagenome assembly JAEHJW02
ATCGGGAGTAGGTAACGCCTCTGGGGTTCGCTCGTCGCTGGGCGAACTCGATGCCCTATTCACTGCCGTCAAGCGCGGGGAGAAGGAACTGAAGTCGGCGAAGGAGGCCGAGGCCGCCCTCGTCAAGGGTCTGCAAACCCATACCGCCGAGGCCAACAAGAGCGCGACGGCCTCGATGAAGCTGGCGAACGCCGTAAGGGAATTGAAGGTGGGCTCCGAGGCCTCCAGAGAGGGTGCGAAGTCCTTGGCCGCCGAGCTCTCGGGCTCTGTCGGCATCATGACCACCGCCCAGGCCCAGAACAGGGAAGCCTACCGAAAGAGCTTGGAAACCATCATCGCCCAGACACAGGCCCTCGAGAAGAGCAAAGAATCGAATAGAGACGTTGCCATCTTGGCTAGGGAAAAAGCCAATGTCGAGATGGAGATTATGGAAGACACGATTAAGGAACAGCGGTCCATGGTGGCCGCTCACGCCGCATCTGGGAAAACGGGTAGCGCAATTTGGTCGGCGGCTCAAGCGAACCTTATGTCTACGGGTGCCACAATAGGCAAGCTGGGCCAGTATGTTGGGGCTACGGGCACCCAAATGGCGTCTATGGCGGCCTGGGGTGGTGCGGCAACGATGGCCATCCTGGCCCTAAACGCGGCCTGGAAGCAGTCGGCGGAGAACGCGAGGTCGGCCTCGGCGGCAGGGCTTCAGCTAGATAGCATAACTTCAGATGTTGGGGATACTTTTGCCCGAGCGGCCCAGGCCCAGGCTATGGCTATGGGCTTCGGTGTTAAATCCATTGACATCCAAAACGCTTTAGCCGACTCCATGCAGAACTATGGCTTCGGTCTTTTAGCGACTGGGAAAGCCTACTCCCAATCCATTAAGGGTTCCGTTGAGGACCGGAACGCCCTAATTACTAGCGGAACTAAATTCGTAACTGAGGCGGGGGCAATTGGAATCAGCTTGGGCTTATCCCTCCAGGAGGGTGCCGCGTTTGCCACAAAGCTGGGGGTTCTGGCCAAGAGCGGCTATAAGGACACCCTTACCGCGTATTCCTACATGGCAACAGAGGCTAAGAAGCTGGGGGTTCCCCTTAATGCGGTCTCCGGTATTTTTGAGGTCTTGGCTAATAACGCCGACCATTTGGGTTCTACGGCCACAAAGCTAACCGGACAGACGTTTGAGCTAATGAACATGATGGTTGAGTTCGGAGAAAAGGGCGTTAAGGGGTTCGACAAGAACATGGACCCCGAGAAGATGCAGAGAATGGCCAAAAATTTTGCGGGCTTGCTGGCTGGCATGGATGAGGTTCGAATGGCGGCCATCATGCAAAAGCCGGGGCAGAATGCCTTTGAGGCCCTGGCTAGCGTGGAAGGCTTGCAGATGGAGGGCCGGGGAAATGTAATTAGGACTCTGGCCGAACGGTACAGGATAAATACAAATCTCGAGGGGCCTAACAAGGCGCGGTACGAGGACTTTCTGCGACTCGGGGCCATGGCCGGAACTCAAGGAAGTCCAACAGACAAGGTAATGGCGGGACGATTTTATGCCGGGGTGGTGAATAAAAAAGACTTCGGTATGGGGGACCTCCTAGAGGCCCAGGCTAAGCAGATTCAGAGCAAGTACGACGCCACCCAGACTTTTGGCAGACAGCTAGCCCAAGGGGCGGACCCTCTTGGTATTATCGCTAACATCGCCTCAGAGCTACTCAAGGTGGTAATTGGGATAGCGAAATCTCCCGTCCTAAATGCTTTCGGCGGAAAGCCGAATCAGGCTGTAGCCGACTATGAGCGTTCATCCGGTAAGGCGGCCAAGTCCACCTACTCCGCCGGGCTCGAGGCGAAGAGGAACACGCGCCTCGCCGGGAAGGCCTAGGAGGCCTAGATGTCATTCGCCCCATACAAAGACAGGACCATCACCCTAATCGACGAGAACACCTACCGCCGTCGCGCCGGTAGTGCTCTGCTGTCAGCGGCCCAGGACCTCACGGCCAGATACCTACCCGCCCAGGGACGTAACTTCTTCGGCGGCAAGACCATCGGGAACTCCGCCCAGGCCCTACTGGGCTCCCCAGATACCTCCAAGGATGTCTTCGTAACCCTGAAGGGGCCGACCAAAATCGCCATCATCCACAAGACCGGCGTGGCCGAGGAAGAGGGTCTGTTCTCGTCCTTCATTCAGCCCTGGTTCGTCCAGAACATCGACATTACCATCAGCGGGTCTTCGTACATCGGAGCCTTCCCCCTGCTGTCTTCACCAGATGGCGACGCCAAGAACCTAATTAGCTCCCTCTACACCACCCTGAACGATTTCTCTGGCATCGCGGGTCCCGAGGGCTCGAAGTCTCGGCTCGTCCTGACCCTGCGTGGGAACCCCGATAAGGCCAAGTCCTTCATCGGATACATCAAACAACTAGACCTGACTGAGGCCGTGGAGTCCGCGTACCTCATCGACTACACGCTATCCTTTGTGGGCAGAAACATCGACAACATGGCAATCACTGACGCCAAGCGTAAGGCTAGGGCCGCCGAGACCCGCTCTTCCGGTCAGGAGAGCCCGTTCACCTGGGGACGTCGTGGCCGATAACCAGATAAGCCTACTAGACACCTCAGACATCCCAGTAGACCGCAGGTTTTTCCTATTCCAGATGGACCTGCGGAATACACCATTGCTTCAGTCTCTGACTCCGTTTGACAATTCGGGTCAGACGACGGGTGACGAGTATCCGTTTAAGTTCATCGACCCTCTCAAGTATGAGGACCCCAAGAACCCACTGTACTGGCGCAACGCCGTCAAGGGGGCGGCCTACCGAGATTTGCTTCGTGAAAAATTCGAAGAATTCAAGAAAAACCTATTGTCGTCTGTTCCGCCCCCCTATACCAAACAAGTCCAGTTCGACAAGATAAAGTTTCGGGAGACGGTGGAGAACGGGAAGGTTCGACCCTATGTTGACATATCCACTCATGTCCGAACTGTTTCTAACTATAGCGTTTCCCTTGGAGAATTTAACAACTCCATGAGCCTGACCCTGTCTCCGGGGGAGGTCATGGCTGGGGCTGGGCTGGCCGAAGAGGGTGATGCCTTCCCAATCAAGGGTGCCCTCGGACTGGACCAGCTAGCAATTTCGGAGAATGACATAATCATGGTCAGGTCTCGCTACAAAGATAGTGACCCCTATGAGCTTGAGTTTCTCGGGTTTGTTACAGATTTGGATGTCGTGCAGGGGTACGGAAGCGTGACTTCCATCGACGTCACCGTGGACGGCGTATCCAAGTTCCTCCAGACCTCCCAGGTGATTTCCCAGAGGTCGCTGAACAACAACGATTTCATTGTCGGTGCCGAGGTTAACGACCCCGACTCTGCTATTTCATTGTTTGCTCACCAATATAATGATTTCAACACTAAAAGAATTTTCGAATCCATTATCCACGACCTACTAAACTACGACACCAAAATCGGCTCACCGAAGACCACGGATAGCGGGGCTTTGGCCTACGGTGTTGACACTTCCGCATTTTTGCGTGAGGGCGGACTTTCAAGTTTTCAGCACTCGATGTTCATTCTCCTCGGTCTATACCTATTGGCGACGACGTTTAACGAGGATGACCCCTACTGGCTTCCCGGAGCACAGCTTCTTCTCGATAAGCCCAATCGAGCCTACCTTCGCGGAGGCCAGCAAAAGGTGTTTAACGAAATGGTCGCCCAGGGGTTCGAGAATTTTTACAGCCAGCTCCAGTATCCCACCCAAATTCTGGGGGAAATCAGGTCAAATGCGCTTCTAGACTTGTTTGAGACCAGAGATGGCGTTCTTGTATGCCAGCCCCCCCGATATAATCGTTTGGAGCTTGGCTTTTTGGAAGAAGAGAACCTGGGAGTGGAGAACACAGACAGCTTTTTCTCACGTGGCGGGGTTGACCACTATCCCGACTTCGAAGAAGACATCGTTTACTTGGGAGCTTCGTTTAGCGAGACCGCCGATTTCTACATTAAGTCCTACGAGTTTTTGGAGACGGCGGCTACCCGCAGGAGTGACCTAGAACTTGAGACTCACACGGATGTCCAATTCATGTGGGGATTGGTTGGGACAATCTCCGAGGTTCCTGGGGGAGGCTATACTGACCCGAATCTTCTGGTCAAGTACGGCCTCCGTGCTAAGGGCCCAATCAACAATACCAATGTCAACAACCACGAGATTGCTTATTTGTTTGCACCAATCATGCTTGGCATGATGAATGCCAAGACGAGAACCTTTGACCTGAAGGTTAAGGATTCCAGGAAGTATGAGGTAGGAAAGCTATACGCTATTCCAGACCTTGGGATTGTCGGATACTTGGAGAAAGCCACCCTCAATCAGGGTTTTGGCTCCCTGTCCTCCGTCACACTTTCCTTCATCGGAGTCCGAGAAATTACGCAAAGGAAGATTTCAGACATCCTGAAGTCCGATGATGAGTGTTTGAATTTTGCCCTATGCTACCTCCCCCAGCCCAGCGATTCTGAGTTTGTAAAAGGTATCAAAAAGAAGTTAATAGAAAAGGCCAAGTATATCTTGGGGCTCTTGAGCAACCGCCACCAGTACATGTCGATTCCTATGTACAAGTATATTCCGTCAGTAACCGACCTGATGATTGCCATTGCGGAGGAGCCTTCCCTAATTAGACCCGCCCAAAACACGAGCTCTGAGAGCAAGCGTACCGAGGATGACCCAAATACCCCAGAGTTTGAACCCACGACGGCGAACGGATGGTTTTACGACTCCGGTATATTCATGAACTCCAGGGATGTAAAAGACAATGGACAGGGGCGGTGGGCGACCACGCGAGCAGTTTTGGACGCCGCCTCCGGCGGGGATAAAACATTTGAAGACATTGCCTACGATGAAAACGTTATTAAGTGGACAAATTTCCCGACAAACCTGTTGGCGTATTCTGATTCATTTATTTCCTCTCAATGGGCCTACCGCGAACTCCCGCAGGAAGAGTTCGTAGATACTGCTGGAAGGCAGGGATGGCCGGTAACTTATGTAAAGACTCCGTTTAGGGTTAGCTCTGTAGTGTCGCACCAGTCTAGTTACAAGTTTTCCCCCTATCTGGTGAATAAGCTAGCTGAAATGGACCAGAAACTGAAGCTGAAGGGAAACGCCAATCAGCTTTATGTCTTGGATGGCGGCGTTTACAAACTTTTCGGCGTGGAGAACCCCGTAACCTACATTTCAGCCCTAAAGGGAGACTCTCTGTCGAAATTGGTGGACGGAAGCACCCCCGGTGTTTTGAGTTTCGGCGTAAACCCGAGGACATCCTATCTCTGGTTCTCTAATGACTACTTTGTTCTTCCGCCGAAGAATAGAGCGACGGGGGAGTTTAGACTGCCCCCCGGGCACATCTTCGCCCTCACAAACAAAGGAACAACGGCTAAGATAACCTTTGCTGAGGTCAGTGGCGGAAACTACAGGATTTCCAAAAAAGGGAATCTCCTAGACGTAACCCCGAAAGGTAAGGCCTCCCTTAGGGCTTTCACAGAGACTTCGTTCTCTTCCGCAGAGCCTGCGGGCGTCTTCCCAGCGGGGCGGACGTTCAGAATACCCATTGACGAAGAGGTCTTTTTCTGCTCCCCATACACCGATGTCTCGATTGAGCGCATGGTAGAGTACCTTCCATCACAGAGCCTTAGTGGGTATCGTAGAAAAGACGATGCCGACAAGGTAAATAAGGGGAACTACCAAGAGGTCACCTCAGGTACTCTGGCGCATACGCAAGGAAGGGCCGTAGACCTCTCCCCGGAGAATGTTGCGCTTAGCGGTGGCTCCGATTTGGCCGTAGCCCCGGGCGGGGTTGAGAAGATAGTTAAACTCATTCAAGCGGGGGCCAGAGACATTCAGGTCGTGGCCCCAATAAGCAGTGGAAAGCTAACACAATTCGCAATGGTAACACAGACCTACATTGACGGAAAAGACACAAAGACGGTCCCCGTGGGGCTGATTCACCTAGAAGTTACCCCAGCCCAGGAGATAGCGAATTACAAAAATAAGCTGGCCAAGCTATCCTCTAAGCCCGAAGTCAACTCACCCCAAGGGGCGTGACAGTGAACAACATCGAACTCCAAATCGGAACCGTCCTCGGGACCACGCAGACCAAGGACTCCACGGGGACCTTCCACCCCACCATCCAGGTCAAGTCCCTACTGGACGGCGCGACCCTTGACGTTCCCCTGGCTCCGGCGGCCTGGGAGCAGAGCCTCCCCATCCCCGGCTATCTGGTCTGCTTCATCCGCATGGGCAACTTCCAGAACCGAATCCTGAAGGTCTGGGGGCGCGACGAAGACTTCACGAGGAAGGGTTACGAGTACGGCTTGCTCCCCGGAGAGGTCTTCATTCAATCCCCTTCAGGCCTGGGCTACATCAAAATCGACAGCGCGGGAAGGGTTTACGTCACCAACGGCGACCAGACCTCAGACCTCCAGATGACCGAGGCCGGGGCCCAAATCAATACCAACCGCCTCCTCATCAATGCCACACGTGGGCAAATCCTGGAATTCGGCATCGACGGCTCGATTTCGTTGTCCAAGGTTGACCCGTCTAATGGAACAGTCATCACCTCACTAAGCATCGCCGACGGCGGCGAAGTCGTGCTAAGTTCGACCAAAGATGTTAAGATAAAGGCACCAAACATATATCTTGACGGAAACGTGTGGGCGGGGCAGAATGCCGGTGACCCCCAGGCGCGTCTCCTCTTTGGTGACGTCGTCACGGGCGGCCCCATGGGCTCGCATCCCTTTGACCTCTCGACGGGAACGCCGATTCGTGGCGTGTCTGCGGTGAAGGCTGGCTGATGGCACTCAGTATCCCTAGTCGTCCCGAGGTCGTCGCGGTCCCCGCTGGGGCCACGACCGCCGTTCCCTACGTGGCGACACCCGAGGAGGCGGCGGCGGCCAAGGCGAGTTGCTTCGCCAAACAGGTAGAGGCGAACCCGAGCACCTATACACCGGAGATGAAAACACAGCTCAAGGCGGCCATAGGAGACGGTATAAAGGCCCTGGATACACAGCTAGATTCATTGACAACCCGGAACACACAATTGAATGAGCAAATCTTCATTTTGTCCAAGCGGGAATCCAAGATTTCAGCCAATGAGGCCAAGGTAGCCGACCTCATCAATTTGACCAAGCAGGCCGCGCAGACATGCCCATCCGTGTCTGCGGCCACCCAGGGGGTCCTGGCCGCCACGGGAAACGATGCCGCCGCAAAGCGAGAGCTCCGCTATAGAATCGGGCTCGCCCAAACGCAGAAGAACAACGTTAGGCGGGCCACGCTTGCCGCCCAAACCGCGAAGGATACCTTGTTCCAGATGGGTCTCGTACTGACATAAACCGGGGGTAGTGATGGCGAAACACACGCGCCACTGTGTTACAATAGTTTGTGGCCAATGTGAGAAAGAGTTCACCTACGTCACCCGGGCAAACTGCCAAAAAATGTTTTGTCAAGATTGTTCTAAGAAGCGCACCAACCAATCCAAAAAAGAATCCAAGGACGGCATCAAGACGGGAACGCGAAAGAAGAGGCCCAATGCGGGGCCCACGGACAAAGAAGCCGAGGCCATGTTAGAGCAGATTCCAGACAAGGAGATTGGCTGGAACTCGTACCTCGACATCATCTCCAAGAGCGCGAACTAAAATGCAGGACATCAAGCTAATCACTCTCCCCGACGTCCCCGTAGAGCTCTCGGCGCAGTACAACGACCTCGAGTTCGGCGACAACAATGACGTCATCCTCGAAAAAGGAACGTCTAGGAAGACTCAGGACATCCTGAAGGTCTTGCTGACGTCTACGGGCAATCTCCCCGCCTATCCGACCTACGGCTCGAGCCTTCCCGACCTCGTGGGCTCCAGGGACGACGAGACCCTCTTGGACCGCATCAAGGACGCCGTCATCGGGGCCGTGGCCTTCGCCCAGGCCGTAGACACGACCACGGTGCCCTCCGAGCGCATCGCCAAGATAGTCAGCCTCCAGGTCAAGAACGGGGCTGACCCCCGGACAAAGCTAATCTACCTCGTCGTCGCCATGGAAGACGGCTCCATTTCGACGACCAGATTCCCCCTCCCCACGGCGGTCTAGCATGGCCTCACTACAGGTTCCCACGTTCTCCCAACAGCTTGCGGTCATCAGGGCCCGCTTGCTCAAATACAACCGCGACATCAGCACGGTCCCGGGTAGCGTGGCCGGTGACATCTTCGTGAGCCCGCAGGCCGAGTCGGACGTCCAGCAGACCGCGCTGACCTACTACGCCATGGCCAAGCAGTCTCCCTCGGACCTCCTGGCGCTAAAGACCGACACCAACACCCTGACCCTAATCGCCACGGCCCTCAACATCACCAACGACGCCCTGCTAGCCAAGATTTCGACGGACATCGACACCCTGGCCTCCAATGTCGGCCTTACCCGCCTAGACGCCCAGAAGGCCCAGGGCTCGGTGTCCTTCCTCAGAGTAGACGCGCCGACCGCCGACATCACGGTCATCACTGGAAAGACTGTCAAGACGTCGGCGGGCACGGATGTCGTGACGACCACAGACGCCACGATGTACGCCAGCGTAGCCGCGAGCTACTACAATACCAGCCTCCAGCGTTACGTCCTCGAGATTCCCGCCGAGGCCGTGCTATCCGGTTCGGCTGGCAATGCTCCCGTGGGCACCGTTACGCGCATTGCCACCCCGGTTAGCGGGTTCCCCGAGGTCACGAACCTCAACGTCATCACGGGGGGCACCGACGAAGAGAGCGACACCGCCCTCGTGGCACGCATTCTCTTGCGCTGGCAGGCCGTGGGTAGGACGACCAAGGCGGGCATCAGGGCCAGCGTGGCCGACTCCTACCCCCTCGTCGACACCTACATCGCGGCCTCCGGTGACCCCCTGGCCAAGCGCGGCACGGGGCGCGTCGACGTCTACGCCAAGGGCGTAACCGAGGAACTCGTCACCGAGGTCTACTCGGGATTCAATTCCGACCTCTTCGCCGACGGCATTCGCCTCAACAAGCAACCCGCCTACCGTCTCGACAGCGTGTCCAGTGGGGCCGCCTTCATGTGGGAGGACACGACCACGGTCCTCGCGGGTAGCGTGCAGGCCCACGGCACCGTGAGGTTCACCGGGGCCCCGACGTTCCCCGTGACCATCACCTATGCCCGGAACAGGAATGTCGAGGACGTCCAGGCCGTGTTCAACGCCGATGACAAAGCCCCGGCCAACCAGCAAGACCCCACGACGCCCTTCATCGCCACGCAGACCGCTTTGCTCGTCAAAGAGGCCCCGGACCTCAGCGTGGATTATTCGGCTTCCATTACCACACTCCCCGGGTACATCAGGGCTAATGTCATCGCCGCCGTCCAAAACGCCATCGCCACCTATTCGGCTACCCTTGGCCTCGGCCAGACCGTCTATCTCTCTGACATCAACGAAGTCGTAGAGGGCGTTCCCGGGGTCCTGAGGCTCAATGGCACGCCTACCAAGTTCGCTCCGAGCTCGCGTAGCGGCACCCTAAACTCCGTCACCCCAGACGCCAATGCCTACGTCGTCTTGGCCAACGTCGTCATCTCCTAATGCCTAAGCCCGTAATCAACCTCACAGGTCAGAATGACGGAGCCCTTGAGCTCCGCTTTACCAACTATGTCAAGTTGGCCTTCGTCAAGGCCGTCCGTGAGGCCTTTGCCAACGCCTACACGAGCCCCGAGTACCGCTACTCCACGGACCCCAAGCAGAGCCAAATCGCCATTTACAGGGGGTTCCCTAAGCGCGGACCCGTCAAGTATCCGTGCATCATCGTCGAAACCGATAGCGGAAACGTCAGCATCTCCACCCTGGACCGCGAGCAGGCCTACGAGGTCTACGACGAAAACGACATCGTCACCGACCTCATGTATTCGGGCACCATGAACATCCGCGTCAACATGAGCGTTATCGCTGACACGACCACGGACAGGGAGAAGATAACTGACCTCTTGGCCATCTATACGCGCTTCGTCTTCCGCGACCTTTTCCTAAAATACAATATGCCCTACCTCGACATCCAGGCCGGGGATGACGGCGAGGAGACCATTGACGACCGCGTGTTCTACAAGGGCAAGGTGGTCGTCAGCCTACAGACGGAGTTCATGCAGAAGATTGACATGTCGCTCTACGACGCCGTCATGGCCATCAACCTCGAAGATGTGCGCTACGGCTCAGACACCACAGACCTCCAGAAGAACACGGTGCCCTGATGAAGACTAAAGGTTCATTCTTCTCGAGCGGTAAAAATGAATACCTGTGGCGGTTTCTGGCGAGCCTCTCGCCCGAAATCTATTTGAACGACAAGAGCGTTGTTCCCTACACCCCGGATTGCCTCCAGGTCTATTCATCGTTCTTCCCAGACCAGTACACGGTATTCCCGCTGACCGAGCTCAGCGTCGTCATCAACGACAAACTCGTCGCCACGGGAAAGCTCCAGGACCCCACGGGGTTCTTCTGGACCTATGTCCCCGTCCCCAAGGGCAACTTCAAGCTCGAGGTCAAGACGGCCTCGGGTACAGTCCTTGCAACGGAGTTCTACAATTCCAAGAACTACGCCACATTTTTTGACGTAGCCGCGCAGTCCTACGGTGAGCGCAGGACGGCCATCGAACAGGTCACCAACGACGTCGACTTCCAGACCATGCGCTCGGAGCGCGTGCCCGCCATCCTGGGCGGCTTCTTTGACTTCATGCCACCCGCAGGCTGGACCTCAGATGAGTACCGCAACGCCATCCTGGGCGGCTGTGGTCCGGGCTTCGTGAGCTCGTTCTTCGACGGCGCGACCCGCAAGGGAACCCTGGACACCGTTAAGTCGATAACCTGTCAGGATGCCGAGCTCCTCCCCTTGGAAAACGGAGACCGCTGGGTCATCTTTGACCACTCTCATGCACCGAGCCCCACGGACGCCACGAGCGCCGATGCTTGGTTTGTCTCGGATGCCGCAATCCCGGCCCCCAACCACAGGGCGCTACTCTTCGATTCCTACTACGCCGCCTATGGGGTGGTGCTGAAGGTGAATGGGTCGTCTAAGACCGTGACCGATGAGGTCGTGGCCAAGCGGTCTAACAGCTTCATCGAGTCCAGACTTCCGGGCCCCTATGTCTTGGCTGGCAAGTCCCTGACGTTCTCCATCGAGGTCCCGGACCAAATCGAGACCAAGCAGACCTACGTAACTACCTTCGTAGCAGCCACAGACGCCGCGAGTGCCGCCGCCGAGATTCTCTTCCAGAATCCCACGCTGACCTCTGCGGTCTACGACAACCTCGGCAAGCTGAGGATTGGCACGGAGCCCGAGGCCGGAACGGTGAAGCGCGTAACCATCGTTGCCGGTGGGTCTTTGGCCGATTTCGGCTTTACTGCTGGCGACTCCGTGGACGTCATTCCAGACATCCTCGCAAACCCCTGGGCGACGGGGGTCTTGGTCCTGAATTGGGACGGCTATGCGTACACGCAGGGCGTCGACTTCTCTTACGCCCCCGAGACCGGGGAAATCGTCTGGGAGCCCAGCTCCCCCGTGTTCTCTAATGTTCCCCCCGTTGGGGCGTCGATGACGACGACCTACACTTACGAGATGCGTAGGGAGATAGGGAGTATGGTGGACAAGGTAAAGGACACGACAATTATCCTCGAATATGAGTGGGCGTAGCCATGGCCTTGTTTAATCACCCTCTCGTCCAAGACCTTTTGTTCCCGTCGGCTGACGGCGCTGTGTGGAAAATCCTGAAGGACGGGAATACGCTGTACGTGCTTGGTCAGTTTACAACGATTGGCGGGCTTCCGAGAAAAGGGATTGCCGCCGTTGATGCCATTACGGGAGCCGTGCTTCCGACCACGTTTGGAAACTGGGACCCCGGGTATACGTTCCAAGACGCGCTTATCTTGGGGAATACCCTATACGCCTCCGGGTCTTTTACGGGGATGTCCCACATCGGGGGTGTTGCCGCCCTCGACAAGACTACGGGAGCCCTACTCCCGTGGGACCCGGCTCCGAATGGGTATGTTTTCTGCATGGCCACGGACGGAGCCCTCATCTACATGAGCGGGTCCTTCACGCAGGTCAACACGGGTTCCGTGGGGGTTCCCGCGTCTAGGAATTACATCGCCGCCGTAAACCCCACAACAGGGCTTGTGTCTGGGTTTGACCCCGGAATAAATAGCCCCTGCACTTCGATGCTTGTCGAGGGGAACTACCTCTACATGGTTGGAAATTTCAATACAGTCAACGGGGGAGGAACGACGAGAAGGGGTGCCGCCGCCGTTGACCTCTCTACTTATGTCGCTACTGCATGGGACCCCGATTTCAAAGACGGTGGTGGGATGGGCGCACCCTACGCACTGTTGTCGTACAACGGAGCTATGTATATTGGCGGCTCTTTTTCCAAGGTTAACAACGAGACCGTTAATCGAACTGGTTTGGTGTCCGTAAACCCGGCTACGGGAGCCACAAACGCCGCCTTTGACGCCGACCTCAGCGGCGGCGGCACGGTCTACTTTAGGTCACTTCTGGCCACCAATGGTCAAATCGTCGCCGGAGGCTCGTTCCTAACAGCGGGCGGCCTTATTAGAAACTCGGTAGCCGACTTTGACCCCGTCACGGGAGCCGTCGGAAACCTGGAAATGGGAACCCTGGTCATGGGGCCTCCCGTCTTCTCCTTATCCACCTTCGGTCAGAAAATCTACCGTGGGCAGAACGGTGCCATTCTTGGCGACGGCTCCGACCAGCTAACGGCGTGGTGGGCCGTTCCGCCACCGCCGCCCCCCATCCGAGAAGGTACCCCAGAGAAGCCAGTAATTTCCTTCCTCCTCAGGAAGGATGGCCAGAGCTTGCTGAAGTGGGAGTCCGTGACTCACGACTACTACCACAACCGTATCCCCCGGGTTGACGGCTACAGGGTCTATAGGTCCACCAACAAGAACCTCGAGACCTATGAATTCGTCAAGGAAATCGTGTCCGTAGACGTCAGGGGAGACGTCGATACAATGTTCTCCGAGAACATCCAGACCTTCTACGGCTACGCGGTTTCGGCGTTCATCGGACCCTACGAGGGTGAAAAGGCCTATGTAAAGGCCACGCCCTCGACTTTCGACCTAGACCTCCTGACCTAGTTCTGGTCGAAAACCTTGCCCACAGCCTATACTAAGTTACAATAGCCATACAAGGAGCCCCATGAGCAAGTTCAACTGGCAAAACCAGCACCTCCCCGAGGTCGAAGACTTCAACGACGAGCAGGCCTTTCAGGCCGACGGCGTCGCTCGTCGTCTCATGGACACCCATTCGTGGGGCATCGTCAAGGCTAGTGCGTACCCCACGGGTGCCTCGGCCATCCCGGTGTCGGCGCTCAACGCTACTCCCAACCAGAACCCGGCCATCGGCGAGTTTGACATTGTTTTCGATACCGACCTCGGTAGGCTGAACATCGGCGCGGGGAGCAACCCCGCCACGCCATACACGGGCGGCGTCGCCTATGACAAGAACGGCAACCGCATTTACATCGACACCGACAAAACGTTCTCCTTCAGCACCGACATCCCCGAGGGCAAGGCGAGCTCGGGGAACATCGGAATGCCCCTATCGACGACGGGGACCTCGGGTGGCTGTGACACCAATGTCTCCGTTCCCGGAACCTACTACCTGTGGGCGGAGTTCCTCGAGACCAATGACCCCACGTATCCCAAGGTCACGCGGCTCGGCGTGACCACCTACCCCCACATCCAGGACGGCTACAAGTTCGTCCTGACGACTACCGAGACCGCGCCTAACGGCGACGGCGTCTCCATTTTCCTCGCCAAGATTGTGTGGGCGGGTGCGTGGCCGGGCGTGCTTACGCTGAGCGGTGACACCGAGGTCAGCGACGGCCTGGGGAACTCTATTTCCTCTGTTCCCACGGCTTCGGCTACCGAACCCCACCGCGTCTACTTCTTGAAGCGCCAGCAGAGCGTAGAGATTCTTCCCACGGAGGCCGACAGGCCCGCGACCTACGCCTACGGCAAGCGCATGAACTTGCGCGACCACGTGAGCGCGGTCGGCGGAACATCTCCGACACCCAATAACCCCCATGGCACCACGCTAAAGGACATCCCCGGAGGGACGACCGAGCCCAAGGCTACGATGAACCAGAGGCAGAGCCTCGCCAAGGGCATCGTCGACCCCACCATCCCCCAGAACTCCCCGGCCTCGCAGAGCACCGTGCTCGCCATGGCCATCGAAAGCTCTAACCTTACGCCAAGCGGCGTCAGCGCCTCGCAGACCACGGGAACCGGGATTGCCCAGGACAACACAGCCCAAGAGGCTTGGGTGCGTTTCAAGAACACGGGCACCTATGGCTCGGCCTACGTGGATGGCATTCGATACACTACCTTGTACCCAAGACTCGAGCTGACCAGTGACCACGCCGCCGACAGTTCGCCGACCGATGGCTGGGTGGGCTTCTCGGCTACCGACGTCCAGGGGACCTACGCAGTCTATGGCTCCCCTGGGGTCATCGACGGCGCTGACGTCCTCTTCCTCCGCAAGGTCCTCGTCGACGGAACGGCCAACGCCATCTCTGCCGACATCCCAGACATCGACCTCACCGACGGCGGACTCTACACGGCGGGCTATGACCTCCTCGGTCCCCGCCTACTCCTTGGCTACTGCTACTGGAACGGTACGAACCAGCTCTACTCGGATTACATCCAGGACAACCAGAGTGCTCCCGTGGACAAGCGTTCCCTGGGTCTCGTCGGCCCCCAGCAGGTCTCCACCGAGGCCAAGGCTGAGTCCGAGCGCGGAACCCTGGGGGTCCACAATCCCGGGAATCTCCTCCTCAACTCCAATTTCCTTCTCGGAAAGACCGGAGCCACCACGTTCCCTGGTTGGGTGGGCTCTCTTGGCGCTTACACCACCGACGCCAATGTCATCCAAACCACGTATCTGAGTACGCCTTCGCTGTCCACCGAGGGCCCGAAGACCGTTACGGGCTTGAAGGTTACGCCGTCAGCCGTGGCGGGTCCCAACACCGCGCACCTCTACGGCACCCTTGCCGCCCTGAAACCGAACACCTACTACTGCCTTAGTGTTTGGTACAAGACGGGGAAAACGGCGTGGAACAGCCGAGTTCGCCTAGACATCTCGAATAAGTCCGCCAGCGTCTTGTCGGGTGGCTCTCAGGACGTCCTCATCGTAAATGACGGAAACTGGCACCGGGCCAGTGTTGTCGTAAAGACATCAGATTCAGTTCTGGTGGTTCCGGCCCTAACCACGCTCTACTATTATCTGGATGTCCTTCTGTCTTCGGGCTCGGCGGTAGCCGCCGACGACATCACGTTCACCGATTTCCAGGTAACCGAGGGCGAGTGGCTGACGGCCTACGAGCGCGGGAACGCCTACCAAACAATCGGACCCGTTAGCTTCACTCAGACCTTTATTGCTACGGGAACACAGACATCTTACCCCATCGCCAACAATTTCCTAAGTGACGGCGGGGTGTGCCTCGTCGATGCTAAATTGACCGGAGATGTCAACATACTAACGGTAAACAACACCTCCATAGATTCCCAGATTGGGCTGGCCGCATCACTTACCGTTGATGGCGTGGTTGTGGACACCCAAACAATGTCCATAAAGACGTATATACAGAATACCACCGGGGTTAGCACGCAGTACCCCGTCTGCATTCATCTGAGAAGCAGCGTATTCCTAACCCCGGGAACCCATGAAGTCGATGTCACATTATTCAGTAATGCGACGATGAACGAGGGCGGAATGGACAGCACGATTATTGTGGCTGGCCGGGAAACCAAGGTCGACTTGAATTTCTTGAGGTAGGCCGTGGTCCTCTTTGCCAGAGACCGTTGCCGCCTTAGGCCTTTGGTTGCGGCCTACAAAGAAGTGCAGACCATCACGGTCAGACCCACTGGCCGTGGACCTAAGATGGATGTTAAGGGGGTCATCATGGACCTCCCCGTCCAAGTAAGAACCCTGCCGTCCCTGCTAGACGGCCAGGACCTCTATGTTGGCGAGGGGCCCATCATGGCCCACCTAAAGAAGTGTTTCGGAGCCACGAATGCCTAAGTTCCTCGCAACTCTTCTACTCCTGGCCAGCCTAGGCCACGCCACGCCGACCTACAATCTCGACTTCGGCGGCTTTACGGCCCTGCGCGTAAGCAACACCGAAGGCCGTCAGATTTCGTTCACGGCCAGCGGGAACAACGGCTTTGTCTCCTTGTACGTCAGAAAGTACGGCAATCCCCTGTTCCCCCTCTACGCCGCCGTCTTCCCAAGCGTAGCCGGAAGCCCGAGCTGTGCCCAGCAGATTGGCGCGTTTAGCGTTCCGGCCTCGGCGGTAACCACGGACTTCCGGGCTCTGACCCTGACCTGCGTCCCCAGCCAATGCCTGGGCTCTATGACGGCTGGCCAGAGCTACTGGCTGGTCATCTATGACCAGTCCAACTATACCCCGGAGAGCGGATACGAGATTGGGGCCAACGCGAGCCCAGACTTCACGGCCTACTCGTCGAGCCCGACGAGCATCTGCAACGTCGGTGACGCCATCGCTGAGAAGCCGTTGTTCTTCATTGGAACAGTGGCCTCATTCCCCACGGCCACGATTACCAAAACTACAACGCCATCGCCGACCATCACTCAGACCTTCACCGATAGCCCGACTTCTACGATTTCCCCGACGTTCTCCGTGAGCCCCACGGAGAGCCTAACGCTCACCCAATCCCTGACGTCTACGGACACGCCTACGGTCACCGAGACCAGCACCCCCACGGATACCGCTACCATCACGCCATCCGTGACACCCACGACGACGCTGACAGACACGCCTACGCGGACCTTCACCAGTACGGCTACGCGGACAAAGACGGCTCGCTTCACCTTTACCGAGACCGCCGTAATTTCGGCCACGCCTTCGCGTACCGCCGTTCCCGCTACGCCCACGCGGACGCCAAGGTTCACCTCCACTTTCACGCCCACGCGGAGCTTTACGCGCACGCAGACCGAGACCTATACCGATAGCCCGACGCCCTCGGAGACCGAGACCTGGACGTTCTCGCCAACGCTGACGGCTACGCGGCCAACCATCTTTACGCTTACAAACACCCCGGCCCCCACGGCCAAGTTCTCGTCCACGGGAACGCCTGTCGTCAGCCCGACTCCGTCTAGGACGGCTATTCCGTTCACGGCCACCAACACCCCCCGATTCACCTACACGCGAACCTTTACGGTCACGCCTACCCTTACGCCTTCCGAGACGCCCACGGCCACGCCGTCGTCTACGATTTCCGAGACCTTTACGGAGACCCCCACGTTCTCCGACACCGCTACGCCCACGGAGACCGAGACAACGGCATTCACGGCAACACCGCGCTCGACGTTCACCGATACCGAGAACATCACTTCGACGCATACCCCCGACTACTCTCCGACGCCGTCGGTGACGGCCCGCTTCACTTTCACCGAGACCGCCACTATCACTCAGACCCCGGTAGTCGTGCCCTATAGCCCAACGAAGACTAACACGCCGCGCTTCACCTTTACCCACACGCCCACGCTGACCATCACGCGGACCCACACCTACTCGCCGACTATCTCGGCGACCAACACCCCCATTCCGACCCTCACGTGGAGCAAGACGGGTACACCGACGCGCACGGCCTCGTACACGCGGAGCCCCACCCCGTCGTTCACCTTCAGCCCAACCTGGACGTTCTCGCCGACCATCTCTGAGACCAGCACGCCCACGCCGACGGGTTCGCCGACGCGGACCATCACGGAGACCCTCTCTCCGACCCCTGCGGCTGGTGAAGTCTTCCAGGGCTTTGTGGATACGGACGGAACCGTCCACGCCATAACGCCGACATCCAACGCCATCTATATCGGTGGAGACTTCCTGAACGTGGGAGGGCAGTCGGCTAAGCGGTTCGCCGCCATTAGCGCAAACTCTGGGCAATTCATAAACCTAACCAAAGCTGTGGAATTTGAAAGTGGGGCCGTACTTTGCATGGCTGTTTCCGGGAATACTATTTACGTAGGCGGCTCGTTTACGGACACCATCGGAAACCCGAGCTTCCCATACGCCGCCGCCTTCAATCGCTACACGGGCGAACAGTATACGTGGTGGAACCCGGCCCTGGACGGTCCCGTGTATGGCATGGCTGTCGTGGGCTCCACGGTCTACATGGTCGGTGGCTTTACGCACATCAGCACCACTCCCAGAAACTACGCTGTCGCCGTGGGTGACGTAACGGCTACAACGAAGACCTGGAACCCCGGCCTGAACGCCCCGGCGTGGTCGATTTACACGGACTCCACGCGGTTCTACATCGGTGGCGAATTCACGACTGTCGGCGTGACTACGCGGAACAGGGCCGCCGCCTTTGACAAGACCACGGGCTCCCTGGTAACGACTTGGGCTCCGACGTTCAACGGAACCGTGTACTCCATCTCAGCGGGCCGCACGAACGCCATGCTCTTCGGCGGTGCCTTCACTACGGTTAACGGGGCCACGCGGCACTACGTCGCCGAGCTCACCACGGCTGGTGGCAGTTCGGCGTGGGCGGCCATGCCGAACGCTACGGTAAGGGCGGTGACCTCCCTCCAGGCTAAGAACTACTTCGGTGGCTTCTTCGACGCCATCCTCCAAGGCACCCTCTTGAGGAACTGGCTGGCCGCCATGAATCCCTCGCCGAGCCAGCCCTTGACCTGGAACCCGAATCCGTCGAACGGCGGGGCGGGGTCCATCCGGGCCCTGGCCTACTTTGGCTCGGATGCCATCCTAGTGGGCGGGCAATTCAACACCATCGGTGGTATAACTAAGACTGGGTTCGCGGCTGTGCGGGCCGCCGACTCTAGCGTTGCCACGCCAAACGTGACACCGACAATCACGCCGACGCGGAGCCCCACTCCGACTATCACGGAGACCCACACAGTTTCTCCGACCCACACCTTCAGCCCGACGGTGACCCCGACGCCGTCACAGACGCCGTAAAGGAAAGAGCGCCATGTCTAGCCACAGCGATTCCGACCTCAGAGCCCTCATCAGGGAAGCCCTCAACGACTCCATCCTGGGGGAGACCTTTAGTAGGGTCGAGCGCCACGAATCCGTGCTCATGGGCAACGGTAAGCCGGGGCTCGTCGTGCGCTTCGAGGTCCTCCAGGAGCAGATTAGCAACGACCTCACCAATGTCAACGTGGCCCTGACCGAAATCAAGGAAGAGCTGAAGCCCCTCATCACCTGGAAGTCCGAGATGGCTACCCGGATTGCCGTAATCGTGGCGGCCTCGTCTACGGTGTCGGCCATCATCGGGGGCGTGGGTGGCTTCCTAGTGTTCTACTTTACGACTGTTCACCCAGTCTTTGCCGCCGCCCCCAATCCGTGAAATCCTTCATAGAAGAAAACAAGGTACGGCTGGAGGCCATGAAGGCCGAGCTCAGCGAGGGCTCCTTGGACACCAAGGAGCGCCTTCTCGAGTTGCGTATGCTCGAGGCCAAGATTAGGGTTCAAGAGAGTCTGTACGGCATGAACCTCGTCAAGACGGTCAGTATCGGTGGCGCGGCTGTCAGTGGCATCCTCAACCTCTTGGGCATCCGGTTCTCCAAGGCTCCCGTGGAGACCAAGATGGAGGTCACGACGACCGGAATCTCTGTGGAAAGCCGACCCGTCGCCAGGGAAGCCCACGCTCGTCGGTCGACCCGTGCCCAGCCCAGGCCGACGCCAAAGCCTACCGAGGTCGTCATTCAGCCCGCCCCGGCCCCCGAGCCCAGCTTTTGGGCCCAGGCCGCAGACAATGTATACATTATCTTCGCCGCCGTCTTCGTAGCCATCTTGGTATCCGAGTTCGTTGTCAAAAAGATGAAGAAGGAGGAGAAGCCGTGACGACTGTGCATTTCGCAACGAATCGCAACCCCGTGCCGAACTCCGAGAATCCTACCGACTTCGGCAAAGGGTTCAGCATGAACGGCCTCTCGGACCTCCGGTTCGGCTGGGCTGAGGTCGAAGGCGACGAAGTAAAGTCTTTGCACACCGCAGAAGAGACCGCCGACGGACAGAAGATTGGTAGCCTAACCTTGTTCGAGGCCGTAAAGGCCGAGATGGCGAACTCACAGAAGGACACCATCATCTTCATTCACGGCTACAACACGAGCTTCCACAACGCCCTGACTACCGCCGCGCACACCAAGGAGAACTTCGATAACGGCGGCCATCCGGTGAACATTGTCGTCTTCACGTGGCCCAGCGACGGCCAAGCCATCCCCTGGAAGTCTTACATCAATGACAGGCATGACGCCGAGGCCTCGGCTCTGGCCTTCGCCCGTGGCATCCTTAAGCTCGCTGACTTCCTGAAGACCGGGATTGCGTGTGGCCAGGAGATGCACCTCCTCTGCCACTCAATGGGAAATTATGCTCTCAGGAATAGCATCCAGGCAATGCTGAACATGCAAAGCTCTCTGCCTAGGCTGTTCCAAAACATCTTCCTCATGGCCGCCGACGAAGACGACGACGCCATGGAAGTCGAGCACAAGCTCCTACCCATCATCCACTTGACCAAAGAGGTCTACATCTATTTCAACCGTGGTGACTTGGCGCTCAAGGGCTCAGACTGGACCAAGGGGAACCCTGACCGCCTGGGCTCGAATGGTCCCCGTTACCCCCTAAATCTGGCCAACAAGGTGACCCTGGTGGACTGCACGAATGTCGTCGACGAGCGCGTCGGCCTCGGTCACAGCTACTTCCACGAAGACAAGACCGTGGTCGCCGACATGCTGGCCGTCCTGTCCGGGATGGAGGACGACCAAATCCCGAACAGGACTTACGACCAGCGAAAGAACAAATACGTCCTCAGCAAGCCGCTGAAGCCCTAGCCTTGTGCTCGCGCACCTTGTTGAACAAGAGGTCCAGCTCAGCGGGCCCCTTAAAGCGTAAGGTATTGTAGCGAAGAATTCCGAGAAGGGTGTGCGAGGGTCGATGCCAGACCTCGAATCTAAGGTCTCGGCCACTGCTGAACCACGCATAGCCGTCTCCGAGGTCGATGTACTCCGGGATGGGCGGCCCCGGGTTGTAGCCGAGAAATCCTGGTATTTCCCGAACCCAATAGCGGGTCAGGCTGGGGAGCCTGTGGGAGAACAGGCGGATACGCTCAACGAACGTCATTCTCCGTTTCATTAGCAAGCCTCTAAGCAAGTAGCGCCATTCGACTTCTTACGGACGACCAAGCGATTCTGGAAGGCGTGCAAGAGCCTGTCGTCGTGGCTGACGACCATCGTTGAGGCGAACCTATCTGAGCTCCGCGCATAGATGAAGTCCAAGAGGGCCTGCTTCCCGGGGCCGTCCAGGCCGTCCGTGGGCTCGTCCAAGAAGAGGAACTGCAATTTGGTGCCACGCGATGACGCAATCAAGTCCGCAAGAGCCTGCTTCAGGCAAATCTCAACGCGACCCAATTGACCCCCAGAGTATGCCCCGATGTCCAGTGGCGTCGGGCCCCCGTTGTCCACTAGCACCAGAAGGCTTGACTTGTCACCGTCGAGGGTGCTCAGCGAGATTTTCAGTTCCCCCATACCCAGTTGAGCGATGTATCCATTGGCGCGTGACTCCAGGAACGGAGTAACGGAGTCGATGAGCAGAAGCGAGAGGCCTTCCTTGGCCCCAACGACCTCGGTGGCCAAAGCCTTGACCTCGGCGTCTGCCTTCAGCTTTGCAAGGCTTTCGCGCTGAGCACCGATTTGAGCCTCCACGGCATCGAACTTCTTCAGTTCATTTTCTGCTCTAGCAATCCTGGCCTCGGTCTCTGCCATCCGGGTCTCAGCGGCCACCAGGGCCGTATTGGCCTCGCCGAGCTCTGCTTGAGCCGCCGATAGGTCAGCGGTCAACCTCGTTCGCTCCGATTGCAAAAAGTACCTCTTAGAGGTATTATTTGCAATCGCCATGTCGAGCACAGCCTTCTTGGCTCCGAGCTCGGTTCGGCTTGCCTCCCAAGCCTTTTTATTGTTTTGCCCAGCCAGAATGGTGTCCTCTACGGCCTTTTCGGCCCGGGGGGCCTCGGCGAGCAGGGTTTCCACGCGAGAGAGTTCGGCCCGCGAGGAGTCCAGCCAAGTCTTTGCCGCCGAAACCTTTGCGCGTTCGGCCTTCAGTATTTCCTCTTTGGCGTAGAGCGCCACCCTCTCGCTGTTCTGCTTGTTCCCCAAGGCCTCAAGCTCAGACGACAGCTTATCGCGTTCCGCCTTGGCGTGTTCGGCGGTGAGTGGGGTCCCGCACTCCGAGCACTCCGTGACGCCCTCAAGGCGCTCCCACTTCTCGACCCTGTCCTCTAGGGGCTGGATTTGGGCCCCCAGGGCGGCTAGGCGGGCCCCGACGGCCTCCCGGGCCTCCTGGGCCACAGAGAGGCTTGCCTCGGCGTCTGAGAGGTCCTGGGTGGCCTTTTCGACGCGCTCCCTGAGGCCAGCGAGCACGGAGACCAGGGCTTTGATTTCGGCCAGCCTAGCCCTGTGTTTGGACAGTTCATCCAGTTTTGCCGCCTTGACAGCCTCGTAGTTCTTCTCCCCGGCGGCCAAGCTGGCCTCGACGGCGGCGAGGTCGGCGGCAACGTTTGGCAGGGCATCCAACTCAGCGGTAATTCCGGTTAATTGGTTCCGTAGGTCATCTACGGCCTTAGCCCTGACGTCCTTGAAGGCCCGAAGGGGGGGAATGGTCCCCTTAGCCAAGTCAAGGCTTCCCTTGTCGGCTTCGATGTTTTCCAGCCACTGAGCCTTGTCCATGCCTTCCAAGAAGGCCTCACTGACCGCGAGTTCCTGCTCGGCCTTGGTCACGGCGGAGTCGGCGAGCACCCTGACCTTGTTCAGGGCGTCGGCGGCCTTACGCAGGGGGGCGTGATTGAGGGCATCCCCCAAGACACGCTTGCGGTCGGCGGGGTCGGCGAAGACCAGGGGGTCCCTGTCCTTCTGGAAGAGGAAGTTAGCCGCCCGCAATCCGTTGAACGAGGTCCCCAGGACGGCGTCTAGGCGAGCCTGAATCTCCCGAATTCCGCCGTCGCTCAACGCCTTGTCGGGTCCCGCACTTAGGTCCTGGGTGGCCCCAGTCTTGGTCCTCTTGAGTTTCCGCTCGACCCAGAGTTCCTCTCCGCTGTCGTTAGTCAAGACCAGCTTGACCTTGGCCTCCTTCTCGCCCTGCCTGATGAGGTTGTCCTTGGGGATGGGCTTACTGACCTCCCCGGTGAGCGCGAAGAGCACGGCCTCACTGAAATTGGTCTTGCCGATTCCGTTCTCCCCGCTGACCAAGACGGGCTCCCTGACGAAGTCATAGGATAGGCTGTCGTATGTCATGAAGTCCGTGGCCGTCAAGGACTTCAGGTAGACGTTTGCCCCGAAGACGGGAACGCTGGACTCCCGGATGTTGGCGAGAATGAGGTCCTCGGCGGCCTTGCCGACCTCGGCTGACGGCGCACGTTCGGCGACGAGTTTCTTCACGGCCTGCGTGATTCCGAGGTCGACGTAGTCGTCGCCACGGGTAACGCGCTGGCTGACCTCGGTGAGCTCGAACTTGATGGCAAAGGGCTCGGGGAGCAGACCGGAAGAGATGGAATCCCGGATTCCGGTCTCCGTGCCCAGCTTGTTGACACACTGACCCGTGACCTTGACGATGTCCCCGGCCTTCCAGGGCACCCGGACGGCGTCCATGACTTCTGTGGAGTCGACTTGAACCCAATCCCGGGTCTTTGGGGACGGTGTCCAGAGGGCGTCGTCTTTGTGAGAGTTGGTGTCGAAGATGTAGTAGCCCTTGGCATCATGCCTTTCACCGAAGTTGTTCACCCACAAACTGCCTGGGAACCGGGCACGGACTCCTCGGACTCGAACTTCCTGGTAATTGTGGTAGTGCCCACAGAAGGCCTGCCGGAAGTCATCCCAGGGGATGTCCTCGGAGGTCAGGGCATCGCTGGCCACGGTCATGTTATTGGGCCCAACAACGGCACCTGTGACCCCGTAGTGAGCAAAGAGGGTAGGCTTGAGGGCGGTTTTGGGCGGGGCGGCGTTCGCGGCGGCCTTGACGGCGGCCCGGATGTCTTCTCGGCTGGCCTTGTGCATGTACGGCAGAGCCACGGCGTTCAAATCTGGCCAGTAGGTAGGCCGGTGGGCTACATGGAAGCGGTCACCAAAGGCAATTCCGAGGGCGGCGAAGTTAGACGACGAGACCTCGTAAAAGGACATGTCGTGGTTGCCACAGACCGCGTAGATGTCCATGCCTAGGTTCAAGGCAATGCGGAACATCGTGGCCGCCGACTCGAGCTCGAGGGCCGACATGTTTTTTCTCTCTGATAAATCCCCGAGGTGAACAAGGGCCCCACAGCCAGCGTCGTGGCCGTCGTGAATAATCTGAGAGAATGTCTTCAGGTTTTCCTGAAAGCGTACAGAGCGCCCAGATTCATCCAACCTGTCAAACGCCAAATTCGCGTCGAGCTGGGAGTCGCCTAGAATCAATACCTTCATTATAGCCTCTTAAAAGAATGAGGGCCCCAGCCTAAGCCGGGGCCCTCACTTTGTCAATACTTTTTCGTCTTAGAAGCCGTCCTCGGGGCTTCCCTCGGGGTTCCCGTTGTCCAGGGCTTCGCCGTAGGACTCCGGGTTGTGTTCGTCGCCTTCCTCGGTGCCCGTGTGCTTGGCCATCATCTTCTTGAGCTCATCATCGCTGATGGTCTTGAAGACCTTGGCGAAGTCGATGGGGGCCTCGGTGATGGCCGGGGGGTTGTCGAGGACGACCTTGTCGCTGAAGTCGAGGACGTAGTCGACGTTCAACTTGGGGTTCGGATTGGGGTTGACCGTGCGCTTTTGCTTGCTGAGCATCCACACGACCTTGGTGAGGTCCTTGGTCGGGAAGGCCTTGGTGGCCTTAGCGGGTGCGCTGGTGAAGCCGTCGTCGACCTGCGTGGTCTCCTCGGGCTCCACGATACGCACGAGCTGGTCCCACCAGCCCTGGGTCATCTCTAGGATGCGCTCCTCGGCGTGGATGGTGAACTTGGGCAGGCCCTTGTCATCCTTGATGGCGTTGCCCTTGGCGTCGCGCTGGACCTCGATGAGCTGGATGCGGGCGGCGTGGTAGGCATTGACGCTGGGCTTGGGCTCACCGCCGTTGAAGCTCTGTGTCGAGATGACGGGGTGTCCCTCCTTGGCCAGCTTGGCCAGGGGGCACTTGTCTGCGCCGACCTTCCACGACACGTACACCGAACCCGTCTGCTGGTTGGTGCCCACGAAGTCCGAGAAGGGGAGCGAGCTCACGAAGGGGATGTTGACGACCTTTCCGTTCTTGACGACGCCCGTGCTCAGCCAGAACTTCATGCCGTGGCTGAAATCGTTCTCGTCGAGGCTGAGGAAGCGGAAGTACAGCGTTCCCTTGCCGATGTCGGGGACGTCGCGCTTGTCGACGATTTTCTTGTAGCTCTCGTCGCGCTCGACCTCGGTGCCCTGACGGGTTGCATAGTTTCCGAATGCCATGATGTTACCTCTCTTTTGTTGTGGCGCTGGATTAGGCCTACGCCTTCTTCATGAAGGCGTTTAGGCGGGAATTTGCGCCCGATGAAACGGGTTCGACTAGGCCCTTGTTCACAAGGGCAGTCATAACGGCGGTTTCGCTTTGCACAAGGCGGATTGCCGCGTTGAGGCCTTCGACCATGCGCTTCAGCAGGGACAGCCGTTCTTCGGCCCTGCTGAGTTTCTCTCGTTTCTCCTTCCAGACAGTTTTGTGAAGGGACATCACCTTACCCCTGAGCTGGTCAACGGTCAAGGGCTTTTTGAGGCTGGCCGGTAACTCCGTCTTTGAGAGCTCCGTGATGTGCTCGGCGTTCACGGTCTCGCTGACCTCGGCATACCAGAGGTCAAAGTCTTCTTGCTCGACCTCCTTCTGCCGCTGGGCGGCGTCGAGGAGGTTGCCGTAGAAGACGAGAAGCGCGGGTAGCTTCTGGAGGCGCTCGGCGAGCATCTCGGGGTTTCCCGTGATGTCCTCGGTGAGCATGAGCTCGCGGAGGACGTAGAGCTCCTGTTCCCGGCTCTTGATGTGGACGGGGAACGTGAGGACCTCTTCCTTGCTGGACTCGAACAAAGAGATGACTTGGTTGATGGACATCTCAGTCGGCCTCCTCTTCGAAGTAGACCCGCATATCCCGCAGGGCCTCACGGAAGACCTTGCGGCGGTCGTATTCCTTGACTAGTGACGACCAGAGCCCATAGGCCAAGTCTTCGGTAGCCTTGACCTGGGTCTTACCGACGCCGCTGTGGTTTCCGACTTCGTCGTCGCTCAGCCACGCTCGCCAGTTGGAGTCTCCCCAATTCTTTCGGTTCTCTGCGGGGGTCGTGTAAGTAACGCGAAAACCGACCCGGTTTGACTTCTTTTTTGCCACGGCTATCCTCTCAGCGATACGTCTTGGGGTCGAGGTCCTTGGGCAGGAAGTGGAGACCCATGGTACCCGCCTGGAAGTCTCGGCCCTCGACGAGCTTAGTGAAGGGGATGTGGTTCCCGTGGAACACACGGCTCTGCACACCCTTACGGTGGGGCTTCTTGGTGTCGAGCTTCAGTTTTCCCATGACCGTCCTCCTCTCTAGAATCCATCGTTGCCCGCGCTGGCCTCCATGCGGGCCTGCTCCTTGGCGATGTACGACTTTACACGATTCTCGCATTTTGTCAAGAGCTCTGTATAGAGCTCCTCTTGGGTAAAGGGGTGCCCGGGAAACCACATGGCCCTGAGCGCACACGTGGCCCTGGACATGATGAATTTATCGACAGGAGCGCTATGGTAGTTTTCCTCGTAGACGGCCTCGATTTCCACCCAGTCCTTGTTCACGGCATCCTCAGGAGCTCAACGGCCTTGTCCGCATACCACGCGCATTTTTCCATGTCCTCAGCCTCATCGTTCTTCTTCCCCGCTCGGCTGGCGTACTTGAGCACGTTGCCCTTGCAGAAGGCCACGGCACCCTCGCGGCCCAGCTTGGCGACGACGAAGTCAATGGTCTCGATTCCCCCGCTCTTGTAGTGGTCGGGATTGATGGCGTCCCTTGGTGGGTCGTTCTTTGCAAAGGCGGCACTCACGACGGTATCGGCGTTGAACTGCCAGACCGCCTGAGGCATCTTCTCATCACTGGGGTCAACGGCGTACAGCACCGTCGTCTTATCTCCGACATGGATGACCCCGATAACCCTATAGGGCCCCCGAGATTGAGGCGTCATGGGATGAACCAAGTTGACGAGGTCCCCGACCTTGTAGCACTCCCACTTCATGGCTTGCCCTCCTATCGACAGCAGGACTTCTGGCACTTGGGTGGCCCATCGGGAAGGCCGTCGCCAAGAGTATGCTTGATTTCGCAGTCCACGGCCAGTGGAATCGCATCGCTGAGCCACGGCATCTGGCGGGTCATCTCTGCGATGACGATTTCCTTGGTCTTGTGGGCAAGGTCTTCCCTGACCTCACTGACGATGGCGTCATGGATTTCGACCACGATTCTGGCGTTGTCCTCGCCAAAGGTCTGGCGGAGGCGCTCCCCGATTCTGGCAATGGAGAGGCTCGTGCAGTCGGCACCCGTGCCCTGAATCTTGGTGTTCACGCTCTGCCGTTCGGCTTCCGCCTGGAGGCCCGAGTCGTTGGAGAAGATGCCCATGAGAGGGCGCTCCCTGCCCAGACTGTAGCGGACCTTCCCGGTCTCCTTGAGGACTCGCTTGGTCTCCCGAATCCAGGCCGTGATGGTCGGATAGGTGCGGCCCCAGTCGTCGAGATACTTCTGGGCTTCGTCCTTGGTCACACCCAGGCTGTCACCGAGCTTCTTGGCTCCCTCGCCGTAGGCGATGCCGAAGTTAATGGCTTTGCCAATTTTTCGCTCCTTGCTGTCCTTGGTGACGGCCTCGATGGGCAAGTTGAACATGCGGGCCGCCGTGGCCGAGTGGGGGTCCACGCCATCCTTGAAAATCTTGAGCATGACCTCGTCCCCGGTGACCAAGGCGAGGATGCGGAGCTCAAGGGCGGCAAAGTCGGAGTCCACGAGGACGTAGCCCGGCTTGGCCTTGAACAGCTTACGGAACTCGGCGGTCTTGGGGATGTTCTGTAGGTTGGGACGCGAACTTGAGTTGTGATTTACGAAGCCACTTGAAAGGTACGAGTGGTCTTCTTCCACCTCTATGTCCCAGACGTCCCGCTCTCCGATGTCTTCAACCTTTCGGATAGCACAGCTTTTAAATCTGACAGAACCTTTTCTGGCGATTTCCACAGCTCCTCCGACTTAACACGAATGAGTTTTATTCCTAGAGTGTTCAATATATTTTCTTTTCGTTTATCTCTATCTTTTTGTTTTTTAACTAGGAGGTGAAAGCCCCCATCGGACTCCAAAACTACCCCGGATTCTGGGAAGTAGAAGTCGACCATTAACTTCGACCCAGGGACAAGCCATTGCCGAACATGTGGTATCTTGGCCTGGAGTAAAAGAAGAGAGAACATTGCCTCATATCTGTTGAGTGACCAGCAGACATGATTTTTTGGAACTTTGTTTTTCTCCCTATAGTAGCTCCAACCCCTCCCCTGGTCTTGTATGAACCAGACCATCTGAAGAAGGGCGAGGTGCGCTTCGTAAAGACCATTAAAGAATGTAGCGGGGTCTTCATAGTAGTTTCCTGCGGCCTCAACTAAACCTGGAACGAAGAGTTCCAGTTTTTTAAGATAGTCTATGTCTACACCCTGCATCCTCTTGGGTAGATATTTTTCAGAAGCTACACGATAATGCTTTAGGTTGCTTCTAACTAGGAAGTCAGAAGTACCCAGCTCTTTAGCTATTTGCCACGTTGACTTTCCCGCCTGCCGTAGCTCTTTGAGCCTCTCTTCGTCTAGAAGAACTGTCGGCTGTTCTCTGGAACCACGAGTATTCCCCCACTTATCACGGGCATAGCTAATTGATTTTGCTTTTTTTATCTGTTCCCCATACTTACTTCTCCAGAACTCTCTGGAAACGTGGGTTATGTGGTGAGACACACCGTATTTCTCTTTAGCCTCAAGCTGAGTTAGATTCTCCTCTAGGAGGATTCGGCAAAAACTCACCTCGTCCAACACCAAGCTCCGACCCCGTATAAGCGTCGGCGTCCTCATCAACGTAGGACACCACCCGTCCACCGACTTTAAGTGATTCCGCTTGTTTCCAGCCATTTTGTGTGAGGACACGATGACCTCCTGTGCATTCTATTTGCCGCCCATCCTCCAGAGTAATACGGAGCATTTTTTCCCGGCCCTTATAAATCTTCCTAAGGATTTTCCGGGGGCGACCTTCATGTGTGAGGATAGCTAGATTTGGTTCTTTTTGCAAGTCTATCACCTCAATATCAAAACATCCCTTATTTGTTAGTAGCTTTGTGTTTCCTGCCACACAAGTCCGTCCGGTCTCCGTGCCCGCCACCGAGATGTTGGTATGGATTCGGTTGTTAGAGTCTACGAGAGCCAGCAAGCTCTTGCCATCGGTGACCGGACCCTCGGTGCCGTCCTCGCGGAGCTCCCAGCCCACGTAGGTCCCCAGTTGCTTGGCCAAGCCCCGGTAGTCAAGGATGAGCTGGGGGAATTCGTGCTCCTCACCGAGCTCTTCCAAGACGGCCTCGTTGACGCTGGGGAGGCCGGTCTTCTCTGATTTCGCCCGTGGCTTCAGCTTGAGCTCCCCAAAGAGGACCTCCGAGAGTTGCTTAGTCGAGCCTAGGTTCAGGGGCTTCTGCCCCTCAACGGCAGGCTTCCCCTTGTGGGGGTAGCGCCCAACAATGGCGCACGCCTTGGCCTCAGCGGTAACGAGTTCGCGCACCAACCGCTTGCCGAGCTCGATGCAGGCGTCGACGTCGACCTCCATGCCGTGGTACTCCATGACCTCGACTTCTCTGGAGTGTGGCATAACGATTTCGTTGAAGGTCCGGTCAAGCCCGCGCTCGACGAGCTTGGTCTCGAATTCCTCCCACAAGGTCATCGTGGCGTCAACGTCTCGACAGTTGTACTCGAGCAAGATGTCATCGGGAGCGTTGAGGTAGCCCGTCTTGCTCTTGTCGAGGTACTTCTTCTCGATGTGTTCCCAGTAGTAGCCCAGGTCTGGGCGGTAGATGGGCGAGAGGTGACCCAGGCCGAGCTCCCCGCTCTGGTCGAGGAGGTGGGCGGCCAGCATGGTATCGAAGACAAAGTTGGCGACCTGGATGCCAAGTTCGCCGCGCAGGAACACGTTATCGAACTTGCCGTTGTGCCCACCCTTCTTGATGGGGTGCTCCAAGACCTTCTTGAGGGCCTCAAGGACGCGGGGGCTCCGCATGTGGGGCCGAAGGACGACACCAAAGACCTCAAAAGGCTTGAAGGCGAAAGCGCAGGTCAGGGTGACGGCGATGTGGTCGTCGAACTTCTTCTTGTACCAATTGAAGCCCGAGGTCTCGATGTCGAAGCCCAGCTTCGCCTCGGAGTCGCACCGCTTCAGAATCTCGGTGAGCATGGCGTAGACTGCGGACTCGGTGTGCGCGTACTTGTAGGCATAGGCGGGCTTGACGCTGACATCCTCGCCAGCCAGGACCTTCTTGACGAGCTGAAAGGCCGTCCTGATGTTGTCCAGATACCGGGGGTCCCTGAGGACGAAGGCCGGGCTGTAGGTCGGGATGACCTTGAACTGGTTGGCCTTGTTGAACAGGATTGTCTGCTTTTCACCCTTTTTCGTAACAGTTTTGTTCGTTCCGCTGAGCGCATAGCTGAGGCCGAGGCTGTCCTTGCTGTCGAAGACGCGGCCCTCGACGCCGCCCAGGGCCTTGGCGTTGACGAAACGCTTGGCGGGTAGCGCACCCATGGTCACGATGACCTTGGGCTTGATGTGGGCGAGCTCCCTCTCGAGGTGCTTGTGGCAGGCCTCGATGTGGTCGTCTTCGGGCTTGGCCTGCACGCCCTTGTCGTCGATGAGGGGGGTGCAACGCACGAGGTTGGTCACGAAGACCTGTTCCCGGCTCAGCCCGATTTCCTTGAGCAAGGTCTCAAAGAGCTCGTGCTCGTCCTTGCGGACCATCGGAATCCCGCACTCCGAATCACGCTTGGACGGATTCTGGAGGACAAAGACGACCTCGGCTTTGAGGTTTCCTCTTCCGGGGACGTAGTGCTTGATTCGGCACCCGTTGAGGAAGCAGTCCGTGCAGGCGAAGTCGGCCATCACTGCACCTCTGCGGTCTGGGCGAGGGCGGCGGTCGCCAGCTCTCGGATGTCTTTCAGCTTTGTGGCCTTGGAAATATCCTTCAGGAACCCGCGAAGGAGTTTGATGTCCAAGCGGGCCTCGCAGACCGGACACGGCGGCCACTCACCGCCATACCAGTGCCAGACCTCGGCATGGTTGTCACGGCACATGTGGGGTGGATGCGCTGGTGGTTTTGTCTTGCTCACAGCGTGGTCTCCTTCTCAAATCCCTTAGTCCACACTACCTCTATTCCCTTAGCCTTTCCGCGACTTCCTTCAACGGTTTTAATGTTTCTAAAAAAGCTAAATGGCAACCACCCAGCTACCCCCGCCTCACAAACGATGACCTGTCCCCGGCGAGACTTGGCATATTCAGCAAGGTGCTCATAGTCAATCCGATTAAATTTATAAATATGCCCACGCACCTCATACGGTGGGTCAATAAACCATGTTGCCTCTTCGTTAACAGCCTCGGAGTAAGTCCGATTAAACACTTTCCAATGTTTTATCTTATCTACCTGACTGGAGAGGCGTTCCCGAATTGCTTCTCCCCAAAAGCTATTGGGTCGGTTCCCGTCTCGCATCCACCTTGAAGGTATTTTACAAGGCTGGACCGATGCCTTATTCAACCAAAATCCAATAAGCCACTTGGCTTCCTGGACAACATTAAGACTATCCACATTTTCAACGGCCAGAGGAAGTCTACGAATTTCCTCAGCACCCGCCTTGATGAGATAATCCCACACCCCAAAAATCTTAGGGTCGATTTCGTAGAGTGTTACCTTTGCCTCGTGGTATCTAACGGAATACCCCGCACTTCCAGCAAAAGGCTCAACAATATGAGCACCCGGTTTTGGGTAATGCTTGGCAATTCTCCACTTACCACCGAAGAAGGTAAAGAAAGGCTTCACAGCATGGTCTCCAGTTCTGATGTCATCTTGGCCAGACTATCTACGACTGGCCTCTTTTTGTCAAGAAGATTCTTCACCTTCGCCCCCCACCCGGGCTTCATGCTGGCCGGGTCTTCTTTCTCGGGTAGGATGATAGGCCTCAGATTGGCGTATCCGCCGAACTCCCGGCAGGCCTCCGTGTAGCCTTTCCTCCCGGCGTCGTCGCCGTCGAAGAGGATGAACGCCGTCTGGAAGCCCGCGAGGAACGCCGCCTGGGCCTTGCTGATGTCGGCCCCAAAGGTGCAGACGGCGGGCAAGCCCTCCCTGATGGCGGCCAAGCACGAAATCTCGCCCTCACAGGCCACGACATAGTTATGGGTTTGCGGGGACACGTTCAGCGGATTGTAGATGGTCAAGTTGACGCGACGCACGGGACGATAGTATTTGGGCTCATCGCTCCCCATGCTTCGCCCCGAATACCCGACGACCTTGTCGCCGTGGCAGATGTCGAAGATGATGCGCTTCCCCCGGACGCCCGAGCTCAGCTCCCCCATGCGGGGCGGCATGTAGTCCTTGCCGTAGTAGCGCACGCCACAGCGTTCCAAGACGTCTTGGGGGATTCCTCTGCCATTCACCATGTACGCCAGGGCTTCGGGGGCGTCGGCGATGGCGACGACATCGGGGAACGCCGTCATGGGTTCGGGCATGGGGTCTCCTGACCTGAAGGCATTGAGGGCGTCTAAGACGGCATTGGTGTCGACCTTTGGCGTTCCCAGGGTGAGCTCGGCATCCACTCTCGTGGTCCCCGTCAGCGCGGTGAACAGCGTGTAAACAGACTGTCCGCCGCGATGACAGCTAAAGCAGTTCCACTTTCCCGTGGACCTGTGGATGCCGAAGCTGGGCGTCCTCTGCTCTCGGCGTCCGCCATGGTTATCAGTGAATGGACAACTCATCGTATAGTTGTCCCCGCTATCCTGGACAGCGGTGCTCAGCAGGCCCTTCTCCTGAAGGGTCTTGATGGCATCCCAGACGATTTCCTGTTGGCTAGGCATTGGTGAACGCCGAGATGGGGACCAGGATTTGTCTCTCAAATCCCGAGCTCATGTACTTCTCTCCGAGGGTCTTGGCGAGTCCCGCTTTGACGCTCATCACCTTCCCGGTGTCCGTCTTGACCAGGATGATGGCGTAGTCGGGGAGCATTCCGAGAACGAAGGCGCTGAAGCCCCAGGAGTTCGACTTGCGGAAGACATTGCTGGCCTTCATGAACTTCGAGAACACCGGGGTTCCGTCATCCTCGACCCTTATGTTCCCGATATTCCTCGGCGTTCCGTTCTTCAAGTACAGCCAGATGTCACCGTTGTTCCTGACAACGGTGGTGTTTCCGTATTCGTCGGTGCCCCCAAACTTGGCCTTGATGGCGTTAGAATCCATCGCTGTTGCCCTCCGAAGTCGGGGTAGGTTCGTCGTCGGGAACCGTGTCGCCGAGGCTGGGCTCGTTGAGCTCGACGGTGGTCTCGTCGTCCACGGGGGACGTAGCCTCGGCCAAGGCCTTTCCGGCCTCTGGGGTGAGTTCCTGGCCGACGATGTCGTCGTCAATGCTGTGCCCCGCCGAGAGGTCCACAGTGGCACCGCCGACCCCGGAGGGGTTTTCGGAGACCGACCAGAACGAGAACTCGGGGAACACGGGGAAGACGTCAACTCGGGCGTCACGCCACTTGGATGCGCCCATGTTGTACTCTTCTTCTTCACGAGTCACGTAGACCACACCGTGGGCGTGGTGGGCGATGATTTTTGCCATGGCGATGTCGTCGGTGGTCAAGGTCTTCTTGCCTACCGTTCCCCCGGCGGCCTGGGCGGCTGTAAAGATGGGGACTCCTTCGTTGTCGTAGGCATAGCTGGCCAGCCGCTTGAGGTCCAAGGCGATTTGGCCGAACCAAGTCCAGGACATGGGCTGGAGGTTCGAGTCGTCGTTGGGCCGCATGTTCGTGATTTGGTCGACGACGACGTAGTCGTATTTGGTCTCCCTGGCCTTCATGTAGTACCAGATGTCCCTGGCCGAACAGCCCTCAGGGAACTCAACGACCTGCAAGGTGAAGTCGGTGGGAAGGAAGCCCATACTGCCCATCCACGCCACCCGGTCTCCGGGCTCGAGCTGGGAGGTCTTGAATTTCCAGTAGTGGACCCTGCTGATGTTGGAGTATAGGCGGTTCATGTAGGACCGCTTGTCGTTCTCTACGGTGACCAGGAGGACCTTCTTGGAACGCTTGGCGACATTGATGGCGACCTGACCGAGGACCAAAGACTTGCCGACGCCCGTTCCGCCGATGATGACCACGAGTTCTTTCTTGCCGTGGCCGTGGGTAGCCTTGTCGAGGCTCGGGAACCCCATGTCGATGGCCTGGAACTCTTTCCAATGCTTGGCCCTGTAGGCGATGTCATCGGCAAAGGTGGGAAGGTCATCGGCGAGGTTGCCCTCGACCATGTGGTCTTTGGCGAGGAAGTTCTCTTTCTGGAGGATGGCTCGAGCGCCGTCGACGTCCTTGGCCTTTAGCTTGGCCACGGCCTCGAGCATCTGGGTCTGCATGCCCTGGGCTTGCCACGCCTCTTGGAGCTGGCGGGCGTAGAAGGGCAGGTGCTGGGCCTCCCCGGCTTCCATGGAGACCGAGAGGATGCGGTCGCAGAGTCCGCCGAGGAGGTCGGCGTCATTGGGCCTCTCCTTGGCCAGCCAGGACTTCAGGATGGCTGGGGTCGGAACTACGCCATTGCTGAAATCGGCGTAGTCTAGGATGGCCTCGTAGACCGTTCGGTTGTGGGTGTTGAGGAAGAACCTTGGCTCGACAGCGGAGCGCAGGGCTGGCAGGACCTTGGAGTCCCGCATCAAGATGTTCAAAACTTTGGATTCGTAGTCCTGTGTTTCCACGATGGTCTCACCTCGGTGTAGGTGTGTTGCGAGAAGGTGACACTACGCCTTCGCGGCAGAGTTGTCAATAGCCTTTGTCAGCCTATCCTTGATTTCCAGACGAAGTGTCCAGGCAATGCTGATGGCATCCGATATTCCGTCGTCTGAGGTGTGGTTCTTGTCCTTCTCGGGCTCCACCCAGATGAGTGGCGGACTCAGCTTGAAGTGGGTGTTGGCGATGACGAGGACCAAAGTCTTTAGGGCGTCCCCGCGCCCCGTGAAGGCCTTCTTGGCCGTGGTCGTATTTATCTCGTTCGGCATGAGGCCATAGGCTTTCCAGATGTGGTGCTGGACGACCTTGGACACACCGAGGAGGTCCCTGGCGGTGTCGATGCCTCGGAAGTAATTCAACTGCTCAACGCCCACAGCGACTATCTGGACATCCTTTCTAGCGAAGACTTCGTCTATGACATCGACGACCTTTTGCACGCGCTTGAAGTAGATGTCTGCGGGGCGGTCCTTTTTCTTGGGTAGAACGGTAACGACCTTGCCATAGGCGATGACGCGGTCCTCCCTAAGGGAAAGGAGGGCCCACCCAGAGCACGACACACTGAGGTCTAAGCCCAGGATGACTTCGGTCATACCTTCACCACCTGGGCCTCGTCGCGCACGCGGAAATCCTTTCCGACGAAGGTGACCACCTGAGAGCCGCCCTCAAGCCTCGAGATGAATGAGTCCACCCAGTTCTCGGGGACCCCGTACTTGTTCGAGCACAGCAGTCGGCGAAGGGCGACGAAGTCTAGATTGGTCGTGACGAGCAGGGGCTTGCCCTTCTGAACGCAGTCATTGACGATGAGCGACAGGCGCTCAATCTCGTAGACCGTGCCGAGCATCTTATCAAGGTCATCAAGGACGACGACCTTGCCGTTCTGAATGCTGGCCATGACCTCGCTGACGTCGTCCATGTTCTTCAGCTTCGCCATGAGGCTGGGAACGTAGCCGCCCCTGATGGGCACCAGGGACTCGGTGAGCTTCTTGGCGATGGCCTTGATAGCCGTTGTCTTCCCCGAGCCAATGGCTCCGACAAGGATAAGGTTCCTCCCCGTCTTGTATGCCGTCAGTGGGTCACCCCAAGTCCCTGGAAGGGGCTTGACCTCTGGCATCTTTGCGGGGTCACCGAATCCCAGTCTGGCGAAGACCTTCTTTGTCTTGTCGGCGAGGAAGGCCGCGTGAGACTGCTTCTGTTCGGCCTCCTGCTTTTTCTTGGCACAATCGCAGGTCGGCACCCAGAAGGGTGTGTTAGCTGGCCACCCCAGCCTCTTGCTGAAGTCGCCGTGCAAGTTCCTGTCCTCGCATATCTTCCCACATGTGCCGCAATGCGACATCTCCATACTCGCCTCGAAGGATGGCTCCCGGCTCTAAGTCGGGGAGCGGAATTGGTTCTTGTCCAAACTTTTCGACCCACTTTCGACGGGCCTCTGCTCGCTGGGCATCTGTGGTGACCCTGGCGCGAAGCCACCTGAGGTCCCAAGGTGGATAGTAGTTGAGCTCGTACACTGTCATGGTTTCTTTGTCGACGACTTCTTTGAGTTGTCTCTGGGGAGCCCTATTATTAGTAATACCTTTCTCAGTAGAATTCAAAGTTGTTTTAGATTTAAGTTCTTTATTCTCTTCATTCTTGTTCATAGATGTAAACCCCTTGGTTGCGCCATGGTTGCGCCATGGTTGCTCTCCTTCTTCGTAATCCTCAATACCTAAGCCACCATTGTTTTTTTCTGGATTTTCCTTTGGTTGCTCGTGTTCAGCAGAGTTAAGCTGATATTTGGCCCAGTTGAGAATCTTGAAGCGGGTCATGCGGTGTTGAACGACTTCGGGAGAGGTGACCAGGATGTCCAGACTCTCCAGGAATTCTATGGCTGACCGGACCTCCTGGCGGGAGAGGTTCACATAGATACCGACTTCATTGATTGTCGTAATCAGCTCACCGGGGAGGACATCCAGGTCCTGGAACTTTTGCTTGTTCCGACAGACTGAGGTGAGGAGCCAGATGAACAAAGCACAGGCCTTGTGATTCTGGATGACCCCGGACTCCCGTATCTTTCTCCAGACTTTGACGTATCCCGCGCTCACGACTTCTCCTTGTTCTTTCGTGGACGCCCACCCAGCTTTCCGTTTCGGCGGCTGGCGGCGGCTTTCTTCGGTGTCTTGATAGAGCCGATGTAGCTCATGACTTTCTTGATGGTCTCCTTATCCATAGCTCCTTATACCTCAGTGATGGGTTTCGGTCAAGCTATTCGATGGGTTTTCTATTCGTCGTCTTCTGAGCTCTTGTCTCCGTCGGCCCTCTCGACCAAGAGCACGACCTCTTTCAAGTCCTCAAGGCTCGGTAGTTTATTTCTCTTTTTAAGATTTTCTTCTTTCCACAGCGGGCGAAGGTTTGCAAGCGCCCAAGCCGCCTTAAATTCCGGGTCTTCTTCGGAATCATAATTCCATAGTGACAGAGGAATTATGTGGTCTATGTGCCATTGACTCCTATTTTTCCAGTCCATCCCTTTTTTGAAATTTCTTTCAAGATGTTCTTTTAACTCCTTTGCCGTATAGCCTACGGCTTGTTCCCAAGAGTTGCTTTTTCTAGCTCCGCGCTTGCTTAGGGCGTCTCGAATAGCGGAGCTCATTTTAATGTTTAGGGCTGTTTCTGTTTTTTGCTTTCTTTTTTCGTATGCTCTTTTATAGCTTTTTCTTAGCCGGTCTCTATTTTTTCTTTTCCAGGCGTTGTTTGTTTCTATTATTTTTTCTTTATTTTTTATTCTCCACTCCCGGAGGCGGAGAGCTTGATATTCTTTATTCTTCAACCTCCAATGTTTGAATCTCTCTTTTACTTTTTCTGGATGCCTATTCCTATACTCTCTGGAGTTTTTACAGAGTGCTTCTCTGTTTTTATAGTATTTCTCTTTTATTTTTTCTGGGTGGCTCTTGATGTATGCTCTAGAATGGGCCCTAAATTTTTCTGGGTTTCTGTAATAGTATTTTTTCATATTTTCTCTATTTCTTTTCTTTAGCTCTTCTCTATGCTTTTCTTTATAGCGAAGGTAGTACAGATGCCTTTTCTCTTTTTTTGTCATCGGGCTCTCCTTCTTTTCTTTCTTTTTTTGGACGCCCGCCAAGAAGTCCATTTTTCCTGGCCGCCTCAGCTTTCTTGGCGGATTTGATAGAACCGAGGGCTACTGCGTGCGGATTCTTTATCCTGTTCTGCATGTTTAAATCCTATCCGAGTGCTGGGTTAGTATCAACTTATTCGCCATCTTTTTCTATAATACTTTCGTGGTCTGCTCGGTCAACTATCAGCAAAAGCTGTTCCAGTTGGTTTCTTGTAAATGTGTGGTGCTCGTCGAACTGGGCGCACACCGAGCGAATGAAGCCCTCGGCCTCCCTGGGGGTCCTGTCCTCGTTGTAGGCCAGGATGAGGCGGTTGCGGAGCTCGTTCTGGAATTGGAAGTCAGCCAAGTCCCTGGCGATGTCGTCGATGAGCTTGCGCTGGGCCTTGGTGAGGAAGCCGTGACTGGTCTTCCACTCGAGCATCTTCTCTAGAATTTCGGCCCGCTTGCCAACAGCGATGCCATCCTCTAGCAAGACCTGGGCTTTGGCCAAGGCCTTCTGGTCGAGGCGTTGGAACTTCGACTTCTTCCACCCACGGAAGTCGCGTTCGTCTATGGTTTCTTGAGCTGGAACTTGCGGAAGACTTGTCCCGGGTTCGCCTTCAAGCTCAGCGAGGTACCCTTCGTCTTCTTTTTCTTCTCCAGTCCCAGACCCTGTATGTCCCCTGTCCATTGGAAGTCCTTTACTTCGCCGTTCTCATCACGGCGGTTGACGATTCTCTCCACGACATCCTTGTGCTCGATGAAATCTTTGAAGCCCTTCTCGTCGCAGGTGTCCTCGCCGAGGAAGAACACGATGAAGCATGTCTTCTTGGCACCACCGCGATAGATGCGGTTCTCGGCTTGGAGCTGGTCGACGGGACGCCACGCGATGTCGTTGAAGGCGAGGTAGCTTGCCGCCGTCAAGGTGATGCCCTCACCAGCCGCCTTGATGTTGCCGACGAACGCCTTTACCTTGTCGTCCTCTTGGAACCTCTTGACGATTTCTCCGCGCTGGTCCTCGGGGGTGGCTCCGTGGATGCCGACGGCCTTCGACCCGAAGTGCTTCATGTAGGCCTGGAAGACATCGGTGAAGTCGGTGAAGATGACCACCTTCTCCCCGGCCTCAATGAGCTCCTCGGCCCACTCGATGACATGGGGGACCTTGGCGAGGCTGATTGACTTTCTGAGCACCCCCGTCTTTACGACCTCGAAGGGGTAGGTCACGCTCTGCTGTTTCTCTTTGACATCGGGTCGATTGCAGTATTCCGCCCAGGCCCCATCATAAACCTTCCGCTGGGATTCCGTAAGCACAACCTTCTTGACCTCACGGATTTTATCTGGAAGGTTTGTCGAGTCAGACTCCCGTCGGATGAGGACGTCGCGTAGGAGTTCATGGAGTTCATCAATGTTCTTCGCATCATCGAAGTTGTAGTGGCCCGTCCAGTCGATGCCCCCGCAGTAGCGGTTGAGGAACTTCCAGACCTTGGACTTGGTGTCAGCCAGGGGGTGCTTTAGCAGGGCTAGGAGGTTGACGACGTTCTTGGGCCTCTTGGTCACCGGGGTCCCGGTGAGCCCCCAGAGCGCGGTGACGCGGTCGGCAATCTCGGCAATAGCCTGTGACCTCTGGCTATCTGGGCTCGCGGCACGGTGAAACTCGTCTGCGATGACGAGGTCGTAAGTGCTCGCGTTGTCGAAGAACTCCCTGGGCATCTTCCTCAGGATGTCCCAGTGGATGAGCGTCCACTGAGCGCGGGCCTGATAGTTCTTTTGGTCGGCGAGGAAGATTGTCGCCTTGGGGTCGACGAGCTTAATCTCTGACGGCCACGTGGCGACCTTGGCGGTCTTCGGGGCGATGACAAGGACGTTCTTCTTTCCCGCCTCGATGGCCGCGACGACAGCCTGTCTAGTTTTCCCGAGGCCGGGCGCGTCTGCGTTGATGGCCCCCTTGCAGTGCTTGTTGTTCAGCGACCGCAGGAACAGAGCAACGCCCTCGGCTTGGTGCTTGGAGCCGTAAAACTCTAGAGGGGATGTCGTGTTCTTGTACTTCTCAATGAGGGCGTCGACGACTGGCCTCTGGGCCTCCATGAACGTGCTCGGGTTGTGGACGGCGGCCTCGACTCTGTCTTTGCGGACATCGGGGAAGAGGTCGTCAAACTTCTGTCTGATGTCGGCGGTGTAGAAGTCGGTGACGAGCATCTTGAAGTCAGCGTAGGTCGAGTCCTCGTTGAGCTTCTCGATGTCGGCATACCACGCCTTGTAGGGCCCGTCTTCCGACTTGATGGGGTCGGCGGCAAAGGTCAGCAGTCCACGGAGGCGCATGGCCTCGCAGGCCCTGATGAAGGCGCGGTCGTAGGGGTACTTAAAGACCACGCGGGCCTCATCGGCAATGCGTCTGATGATAATATCTTTGGGTACGCCCATTTTGTTTATTGACAGACCTGTTTGTTTTAGGGTAGGCTCGAATCCTAACGGAGGCTATCGTGCTAGTCAAGGCCAAAGACGCGCTCCCCGGGCGTCGCTACAAGACCAACAAGGGATTCCTCATCGAGATTGCGGTCGCCGACTCCCCAGACGAGTACGGCGCACCTCAGGTTAAGAAGTCCAGGGACGGCTTGGTCCTCTTCCATCAGGTCAACGAGACCACGGGGGAGACCAGGAAGAGCACCCTGCACTCCGTGGGCTTCGCCGACTACGAGCTCGAGGATGGTCTCAGCGAAGAGGAGTCCAGGGCTCTCCACTTCCCAAAGCGGTCGGGTCGCAAGAAGCACTACGACCGCCGATGGCGGGGCTGGGCGTGGAAGAACAAGAACGCCATGGAGTCCATCTTGGACCTCGCCGCCGAGCGCGGGTGCTACGTCAGGGAGACCGCCAACTACTTCTCCATCGGCGTCGACGGCATCACGCTGTGCGCTCTCTATCGAAACGGGAACATGGGATTCCCGAGAGTCCATGACTACCTCAACAAGCACTACGTGTTCTCACACAAGAACAACGATGGCTTCTGCGAGTCCTGGCTTCCCCTGAAGTCCGTGGGCATTCAGAGGTTCTTGGAGCACCTCAGCTATTACATCACCGAGGAGCGCGAGAGACTCGCCAAGGAAGGCAAGCGTGCGCGGACTTAGCGAGCTCATCGCGTACTACCAGTGCCCGAACGGAGTTCTAGAAAGTCCTCCCGAGTGGATGGCCTTCGCCCAATTCACCCAGCACGGCTTTCATGTCCAGACCTCCGTAGCCACCATCAAGGAGTGGGGGGCCCAGGCTTCGGCGGTAAAGTCGGTCAAGGGTTGGGGGACACAGGAGTGGTCAGCTCTGGTCACGGTGTTCGGCGTCGTCTATAAGAACGACGCCTTCCTTGGTGGCCTGCGTGTAGACGAAGACGGCATTCAGAGGGTGTGCTTTCCCGGCTATGGGGTGCGCGTGACATCTTCCAGCCTTGCCGAGGACTGGCGCTACCTCGTCTTGGCTGTGGCCGCTGGGGCAGATACCGGAAAGCCCGCCATCCTTGAAGTCCTTTACGGCTCCGCTGTCGTCAGGGCCTATGTCGACGCCAAGACCTGGGAGGCCGTGGATGAGCTGTGCTCGCAAGCATTCACCAGAGACCCGGCCCCGTACACGCCGGGGGTGCTCTGCGAGAACTGCGTCAGGCGTCACGACTGCGGTCCCCTGCAAACCCATGTCAGCCGATACGACCTCCCGGGCCCCGAGGTCAGGGACAAGAAGCAGAGAGCGCATCGCCTTTGGCTTCTCGCCATCGGCTTGCGGGCGAAGATGAGAGCCGATGAGGCCCTGTGGAAGACCGTGAAGGCGAATCTTAAAGCCTGTGTCGAAGAGGGGCGCATCGCCATCAACGAATACTTCCACTTGGATGCCAGGGGCGGCGAGAAGACGAGCTATGCCTTCGAACCCACCTACGACATCCTGAAAGCCCACGGCTTGTGGAAGCCCGAGTACGGGCGCATCCAGGTTGGCGAGCTCGGCAAGGACATCCAGGGATTCCCACAGAAGGTCAGGGACAGCCTTGACCGCTTGAAGCAAGTCGACGCCACGGAACCCGTTCTCAGGGAGGTAGTATCAAATGGCAACACAAGCATTCACTCTACCCTCTTTAAATGCCTTTCTGGAGGCGAACAGAAATAACCACGAGGTTGCGGTGAGGGCGGGCATGGCCACGATTGGCGGGTGGCCAGAGCAAGAGGCCTTCCTCAGGCAAGAGCACAAGGCCATGTCAGCCATGGACGGCGACCAGCTCGAGGCCTACCTAAAGTCTAGGCACAACAGAGACATCCAGCACTGGAAGCAGATTCTCGCCGAGCTCGACAGGCTCATCGAGACCCGAAGGATTCAGGAGGCGAAAAATGACGGAGCCCAGCAAGGGAAGCGGCGGCCTAAGCGTACCCGGAAGTAAGGCCTTCAAGAACAAGCTCCAACTCTTTCCCGAAGAGATTCGGGACAAGATTGACCAGTTCATCCAGATGGGTCGCGGAGCCATATCCTGTCTGAAGTGGGTCAAGGCGACCTACAAGGGCTCGCTCGACATCCCCTCGCTGAATACCTTCGAGTCCTACGTGAGGTGGCGCAAGACCATCCTCGCGGCGAACACCGACGGCCAGATTCAGATTCAGCGCGTGATGTCCAAGCAGATGGACCTCACCAGGGTCCCCGTCGGCGACAGCCGGGCGCTCTACGAGGCCATCAAGGCCTTCATGGCGTGGCGCATCGAAGAGATTAAGGCCATCAACCTGCACCTCCACAACGCCATGTGGGAGCGCATCATCACCGACGACGTCCGCGTCCTCCTCGACACCGAGAACGCCATGCTGAAGCTGGGCTCGAAGGAAGAGCTCAACAAGGAGAAAGTCAGGGCCGTGGTCGCCGTAGCCCTTCGCTACATCGGTCCCAAGATTCAGCAGGCCTACAAGCTCGTCCACGGCAACAAGCACTTCGAGGACTTCGTCAGAGAAGTCGAGACCGAGATGGACAAACTGCCTTACGAAGACATCGAGACAGAGGCCCTGCGGGCCTTTGAAACCGAAGACGCGGGGGAATGAGTCATGAACATCCAGCAACTCGGCGTATCGCCTTTTGAGGTCGGAGTGCTCAAGCTCGCCCTGGGCTCCGCGCACCCCATGACCTACGGTGCCCTGGGATACATGAACAACGCCATGAGCGAGTACAAGGTCCCCGACTCCTTCTTCGGCCCCCGCTTCTGGAAGATGTGCGCCAAGGGCTTGCTCATCTTGAACGAGGAGCGCGAGACCTGGGAGAACCCGAGGAACCGCAGATTCCGGGCGTCGCCCAAGGGAAGGGCCATTGTCTCCGATGTCGCCATCTTGGGCGGCGGCGACTACCACTTCTACAAGACCTTTGACGGCTCCAATAGCTCATTGGATAAGTTCTTGCCAAAGGCTAAGAAGTTTGTCATCCAGAGCCGGGACGGCAGGGAGACCCCGGCAGAGGAGATTTTTGCCCATCACGCCAAGAAAATGCAGAAGATGGGGCTTCAGTTCGAGAGTTAGCTTTGTAAATATGGGCGAAAAGGTTGAGCGCGTAGTGCTTTAGGCTAGAATGCTAATAGCACTGCGCCCTTTTCCTTTTTTCTGGACCGCCCAATGCTCCTCTTCGGCCACCTTGCCAGTTTGCTCGCCTTTGACGAGCCCACGGACAATAAGTCAGTCAATCCTTTGGTCGACGAGGCCAATCCGCTTCCAGGCCTTCCCGAGATTCCAGCCGTAGTGCCGCCGACTCCCGCGCCCGCCGTGGGTGGTCCCATGGCCGTTGGAACGACCGTGCGCGACATGCTGTCGGGACGCGAGGGCACCGTGGTTCAGGGCCCCGCTGGCGACTTTGGTTCCGTGGTCTTCGTTCAGTTCGAGGATGGCAAGACGACGCCGATGCGCGGTGACCAGCTCGAGCAGAGTGGTGTGGCCCCGCTTACTCCCGTTCCGCCGCCTCCCGTGGTCCCCGAGATTCCCGCCGAGCTTCCTCCCGTTGAGGAGCCCAAGGCTGAGGAGAAGAAGGCCGAGAAGGTCCCGGGCTCGACAGAGAACATGAAGGCCTTGGAGCGCGAGGGCCAGCAGAGGCTTCCCCAGGTGGCTAGCCTCCGGGCCTCGCAGACCCTTGTCGCCAAGTCCCTCGGTGACGCCAAGGAGATGGACCGCGCCGACCTCATCAAGGCCCTGGGTGCGGTACCCGCCAACTGGGACGCCATCTGTGCCTCAGCGGCCAAGAAGGGCATCGACCTCAAGGCCTCCGAGCTCCCCAGCCTGGACGGCCTGAGTGCCTTTGAGAAGAAGGTCGTGCTCCTCGCCTCGGGTAAGACCCTGGCCGAGGTCAACGCCTTGCTCACCGAGCTCACCCCCAGGGATGAGCGTCCCGTTGACGAGAAGAAGGCCGAGCTCCGCAAGGGCGTCGACGAGGCCCTGAAGACGGAGAGCGACCCCAAGACGCGGTCGCGCATCTCGCGCTTCCGCAAGAACAAAGAGACTGAGCTCAACGCTGGCAAGCCCACCGTTGACATGCCCAAGGAAGACCCGGGCGTCGGCATGGCCTGGGCCTGGGACTCTAAGGGCAATCGCTGGTATCTGACCACGAAGGCGTCAGCGGAAGACGGAAAGGTCTGGACCCTCTACACGCACTTCCAGGAAGGTGACTCACGCAAGTTCAAGCGGTACGAGTTTTCCACGGAGGAGGAAGCCAAGGCCGCCGGGGACAAATTCATGCAGGAGCACCCCGACGCCAAGGAAAAGGCGTGGCGGGAGATTCGCTGGCGTGAGTCCGGGAAGGCCGTAAAGGCCGCCCAGGCTGAGACCGAAGAGAAGAACGACAAGGGTCCCCTGGAGTCCATCAAGACCAAGAAGGCCAAGAATCCCGTTCAGCCCTTCAAGAAGCTCGACACCGAGTTCGAGAAGAGCGCCGTAGAGCCCCCCAAGGAGACCAAGCCCGAGGGCGTGAAGGCCTAGAAAAGACTTCGCTGGCCCCCAGTACCGGCTGGGGGCCGAGCGGCGTTCCCATTGTGGGAACACAAACTATATCCGGTGTTTCTCAGAGGTCACTCTCATGCCACGCACACAACTTCAGGTCCCCCAGTCGGCCCCGGTACGGGCGGTTCTTCCCACGAAGGCCTATCCCCACCTGCGGCAGGTTGTCGAGGAGCTCGACTTCGCCTGTGCCACGTGCTCTTCAGCATTTGGTCAGCCAGTCTGGGTCTCCTTCCTGGATGCCCGAAAGGAGCCCGTTCGCGGCCCCCAGCACTACACGACGTCTTTCGTCCTGTTGTGCCCGGAGTGCAACACGGTGCCCATGGACGGCCCGTTCATCGAGAACGGTATGATTGACCTCCTCCAGGTCCCCAAGACTTACAAGCGTCCCCGCCGTTCCACCGCCGGGCGCTCGGAGTCCGGGCTTGAGATGGAGGCCGAAGGACCTGAGGAGGTGGAGGCCGTAGACGTGCCCGAGAAGCGCCAACGCACCCTCAAGACTAAGAAGAAGGTCACCGACCTCAGCCCGGCTACCCGGGGCCGCAAGGCCAAGGGTGCCGTGAAGGCGGCGGCCAAGAAGAAGGCCGAGAATGATGAGTTCCAAGTCTAGGCAGGCATCAGCAGAGAAGCAGGGCGGAGCAATCCGCCCTGCTTTCTCTATTTCCGCCGCCCCTACCGCCCTCGTCAAAAAGACGGCGGTGGCTGACATCACGCCCGAGCAGGCCCAGAAGAACATTGCGTCGATGACCCTCGACGAGCGGTCGACGCTGGCCACCATAGAGCCCCTCCCGCAGGCCGCCGCGCAAATCCTCATCTCAGACCGCTCGCTGGCCACGCGCACCCGTTTGGCCCGCAACAAGAGCATCGGCGAAGCCCTGATGCTGAAGCTCACCCGGGACCCCCAGTATTTCGTCAGGGACGGCCTCCTCGACAACGAGGGCGTGACTGCAAAGGTCTTGGAGGCCCTGGTCCCCAAGGCGAATTCGAACGCCTTTAGGCGAATCCTAGAGCACGACAGCGCCCCCCAGTCGGCCCTCGTCACGGGCGCGGAGAGCGGAGACCCCGGCGTCCGTGAGGCCGTGGCCAACAGCAAATCCGCGAGCCCAGAGCTCCTCGACAAGCTATCCACCGACGAGAACGTCTTCGTCAGGGCTCAGGTCGCCAACAACCCAAATACCAGCGACGCCACGGTCGCCAAGATGTCGTCTGCGGATACCAAAGACGACGGCTTCCGCGTCTACCGTAGCCTTAGTACGAGGCCGAAGCTACCCGATGCCGCCGTGGCGAACCTGCTGAAGTCCGATGACGCCAACGTCCTCGAGAACGTCATCGACAACAACCATGACCGCATTCCCGCAGAGACCCTGGTAAATCTCATCGACTTCGAGGGCGGCGACAGGGACGACGTCCTGAACGCCTTGCTCCGCACTAAGAAGCTCCCCCAGGACAAAGTTGACCAGATATTCGAGAAAGCCGAGCCCGGCAGGCAGTTGTGGCGTCACGCCTCAAAGGTCGCCAGCCCAGAGGCCATCCAGTCTTCTTTCGACGCCGCCATTAAGAAGTCCGTTGCCGAGGAAGACTACCTCTACGTCGAACCCATCCTAAGCAGTGCGAAGTCTCTGAACTTTGGCGAAATCCTGGACAAGTACGCCGCCAACCTGAAGCCCAGCGACCAATACGATTTCCTGTCGGCCATGGCGAGCAACGAGGCCGTGCCCGCCGACGTCGTAAAGAAGGTCTTCCGCATCATCGACGGCTGGTCCGATGAAGAGTACGGCGAGGGCCGGGGCCGCAATATCTTACGCGACCTCATGGACCACCCCAACCTTCCCCAGGAAGTCGTCACTGCTATCCTGAAGAGCAAGGACGACAGGTACGATTACGTCAGGAACGGCCTCGTAAAGAAGCTCCCCGTGAGCGAACAGGTAAGGCTGTCCAGTAAGCCCCCGGAGTGGTTTACCAACGAGCCCGAGCGCAACATCGACTATAAGCGTTACCAGCTCCGCCAGCTCTGGCAGGCCATGGAGCACTATGGCGTGACCTCGTTGAAGAAGGCCGACCTAAACAAGGAAAACTTCTCCGCCTTCAAGGGCAAGCCTGCCGTCGAAGACGTCTTCAAGGCCGGGAACGGTGTCGTCACCAAGGACTTCCTGGCGAATTACATGAAAGAGGCAAAGGCCAAGGGCCAGGGCTACTACATTCACCACAGCCAGTACAGCGCCGACATCCAGAGCGACGCCGCCTTCAGGGGTCTCCCGCGCTACGTCTACGCCGTCGGCCTCAAGGACATCGAGACGAGCCCAGAGGTCCTGGACTTCGTCGAGCGCGTTGCCCCGACGATGCAACACAGTGGGCACTCCATCGGCGTCGACGGAAAGAACCTGGGATGGATTCTCTACAAGAAGGTCCCCAAGGACTTGGCGGCCACGTTTGGCATCGACCAAGAGTTCTTTGTCGTCGAGCAAGTGCAGTCGGATTGGCGCGGCTTCTTCCAGAAGATTAGGGACGCCACCGAAAACATGGAGCTCGACCGCGCTGTCCGTGAGGACCAGCGCCGTTCTCTTGAGATGTTTGAGGACAAGTATGGCGAGGACGGCCTAGCTCGGGTACAGAAGGAACTCGATAAGCTGGTCAGTAACTACCCCGAGAAGATTCTGTCGGCGTTCCTCGAGGACGTCCCCGGCGAGCTCGTCTTCATGACGGGCAAGGACCGTATCCGGGAGCTGACGAGGATGAGCCCGACGACGGCCAAAATCATCTATGATGACGTCGCCAAGCGTTTTGGCTTTAAGGACAGCGAGCGGCTTCCCGGCTACATGGAAGTCGTGGCCAAGCTCAAGGCCTACGAGTACCAGGACGACGTCACCGAAGTCGGACCCATCGAGAACAACTATTCGACCTACGAGCAGGACTCTAACTTCAGCGTAAAGAACCGCCCCAGGCCGACGCGCAAAGAAGACAAGCACGTTAAGCTGGATTCCAAGGTCCCCACGGGGGAGCGCGAGCCCGTGGACTACGACGTCTACACGGGCCTCGGAAACCTCATGTACCCCCTTGGCGGTAGCCTAGAGACCATGCTCACCGCCGCCGTGACCCAGAACGCCACCCCGGTAAGCGTTGGAAAAGACACCTTATATTACGAGCACGTCCCCGCCTCTGGAAAACAGGGAGAACGGCTTGAGGTTCGTTTGGCCTCCGAGGGGAAGAACACGGACTTCGTTTTTGTTCCCACGGGAGACCAAGCCCATCCGTGGAAGCCCACCGAAAACATCGGGGATTTGGCTAAGATAATTATTGACAAAATGCCAAAGGACATGGTCCCCGGCGAAAAGGTAGAGCCGGGAAAAGACAAGTCATACAATGTATTGAAGGACCCCGCCCTGGCTCAGGTTGCGGGAGACCTAAGCGAACAAGAAAAGATGTTCGTCGGAATCACGCAGTGGAAGAACAAGGTTTTCGTCGCTGACCCCGAGCGCGTCGACGACGCCACTCTAGAGATTCTGAAGAAGAATCCCGTCGGTGACGGCAAGTATTTCAAGTGGATTTACACCACGCAAGAAGACATTGACGCCGGTAAGGCGATGAAGGACAGCTCGCCTAGCATCTACGTCGAGAAGAAGGATGCCTGGGACAAGGCAAGTGAGGCCCTGGCTAAGGCCAGGGAAACTCAGGGAAAGACGTCACCGCTTATAAAGGTGACACGCTAAGGCCCCATGGTGGGGTGAAACGGCCACTGAGGCCACAACGGAACGGAGAACAGGATGAAGATGCACAGGGACGACAACAAGTCGATGTCGGCTCGCCTAGCTGGGCTGGAGGACGTCCTCCACGCCGCCGCACGGGAAGCCACCCCGTCCATCTACTCTGCGGTCAAGCGGTATCTCACGCCCAAGGGTGCGGTCAGCCCCCAGGTCGGCGTGTCGATTCCGACTGGCAACACGGTGGACGGCGAGTACGAGGTCGAGGTCTCGACGACGACGGCCTACGGTAAGCTGGACTACGCCTTCCGCGTGCCCATGAAGGCCGGGGCCCCGGTCATCGCGGAGACCAACTTCATCGAGGCCTTCGACAAGGCCTTCCAGGCCCAGAAGGACGCCCCCGTGGACCTCGGCACTGCGCGTCCCGAGTACGAGGTCGACCTGAAGACCATCGAGGCCGAGCGCCAGCACGACCTCGTCGTGTACTCCTCGAAGGCCCTTCCCGAGTGGAGCTTCATCGCCACCGTCGACCAGCTCAAGGACACCAAGTCCCACGCCGTCATCGCCTCCCAGATTGTGGCCGCCGTGCGCGGGCACATCCTGGCCACGCTCGGCGCTGTGGCCAAGTTCGGCGAGACCTCCTTCAGCCTGCCTCCCGTGCGGGCCACTGAGGTCAAAGCGGCGGCCAAGGCCGTAGAGCTCACCGACATCCCGGGCTTCAACACCCCCAAGACGGCCCACGAGATTTACGCCGAGGTCCTCGAGCGCAACATGATTGTCAACGGCTCGAAGGCCGCCCAGGCCCCCAGCGAGCTTCAGGCCGCCGACGAGGAGGCCATGCGCTTCCAGGCCTACGTCAGCCGTCAGGCCATCCCGGTGGTCGAGCGGTACGTCAAGGCCACCCTCAAGGGCGACGCCCCCCAGGTCATCGCCACGGACTTCTCTGAGCTCCGCCGCCGCGCCAACGGCTTCGCCTCGGGCAAGTTCCTCGTGGCCGTGCGCTTCCACGGCTCGCAGGGCATCGAAGAGACCGAGATTGAGGTCCCCTTCGAGAACGACCGCGTGGTCGCCGACAAGCTGGCCAAGACGGCCAAGTCCATCAAGGCCGCCGAGGCCCGTGAGGCCGAGCTCAAGGTGCTCAGCGCCGAAGAGGCCAAGGCTCGCTTCGAAGACTTCAAGGCCCGTCAGGCCGCGCACGCCGAGGACCTCCTCGCCATCGGTCTCTCGGTGAGCGCGGGAGACAGCGGCATGGGCAACAACTTCATGAAGCGCGGCGTCAGCGAGCGCATTCCCGTGCTGAAGGCCCTCATGCCCGCCGACGTCAAGCCGGGTGGCAAGGTCCTCGTGGGCTCCTACGTCTACACGGTAGCCGAGACCGACTACCAGTCCGTGAGCGCGGAGAAGAGCGCGTTCTACATGCTCTGCCTGACCGACGACATCCCCGGCAAGGACATGCCCACGCTGGGCGTCTGGGGCTCGCTTGGCGGCTTCGCGTGAACGCCCACGACAACTGGTTGGCCGGGCTCGTCCTAAGGGCCCGCGCCGACCAGAAGACGTTTAGGGTCGTCAACTTGGCCTCGGGTAAAGAGGCCATTGACGCCATTGACATCAGCGTCCTCCAGGACAGCGCCGAGCAGTCGTCGGCGAGTTCTACGGGCTGGGTGGTGGATGTAAGGTTTCAGAATGCACCGGAGCAGGTCCTCTTCACCCAGGTCTTCCCAACAGAAGAGCAGGCCAGAAAAGTAATGGCGGACCTAAGTTCGGTGGCCGCTGAGGTAGAGGGCCTAATCAAGTCCGAGGATTTTGAGGCGGCCAGAGAAAAAACCCAGGACCTGATGAAGAAAATGACCGCGAACACCGCACAGCCCGTCGTCGAAGAGAACACAGAGACCGAATCGGTACCCTAAGGAGCACCAATGATTGACTTCTCCTCTTTCGGGTTTCTCGGTGGCGTCGCTAAGGACGCCGAGACCGAGTCCATGCTAGCCAACCAGAGCGCCCCGGCTCCCGCTGTACCGGAGTCCGACATCGAGCTCGCCCAGCGCCTCTACAAGGAGAGCGGGTCGGCCATCAAGGCCATGGCGCTCAAGATTCACCAGCTCGGCTCGAACATGGTAGAGCTCGAGCTCGGCGACACCTGGATTCTGTTCTCCTACAGCACCCCCGTGGCCGCCAGGGTTCCCGGTGAGGGCTGGTTCCGCACGGAGAAGTTCCACAGCATGACGACGAGCCGTCACATCAACAAATGGCTCGGCGGGCGTGAGGCCGCGACGATGCCCCAGGAGTTCTTCGACGGCCTCGCCGACCAGTCCCGCGAGGTCGCCAAGCAGGCCACCCAGGAGGATGCCCTTACGGCGGCCCTGAAGCCCTACGAGGGCAAGAAGCGCGAAGACGTCGTGAAGGCCATTAAGGCTGAGAAGATTCGGGCTCGGCTTACCGTTAAGGCCGAGTTCGCGCTCGTCGAAGCCGATGAGTACGAGGCCGGGGCCCCCGGCTTTATGAAACTAGAGGGCCTGGGTGCGGGGTATAACTACTACAATTCCATCAGCGATGAGGCCCTCGCGGAGAGCAACCACGGTGCCGCTCTGGCTGGCCTGCGGTCGGCGGCTGAGGACCCGGCTAACGTCATTGTTGTCGGCGGAGACATCTTCGTTAAGTCCGATGATAACTCAGCAATGGCCAAGGCCAAAGAAATCATTGCTGAGCTGGAGAACTACCCCATACTTGACGAGAGCGACTTCAGCGATAAGGAGATGGAGCTCGTCGACGAGACCATCGAGAGCAACGGCCTAATCCGAGACGCCGAGCGCGAGCTCGGCTGGGGCGTTGACGGCGACACGTTCCTCGAGCAGAAGGCCAGTGACGAGACCAAGGCCCTCTTTGCTGAGGTCCCAGAGGAGAACCGGGAAGAGGTCTGGAAGCTAATCACGGATGCCATCGAGGGCTATCCCGGAAACCAAGACGACCTCCACCGCGCCATCTACAACGTCTACTCATATAGCGGTGAGGCCTACGTCCCCGAGCTCGAAGAGTTCCTGCGAATCGCCGAGCAACAGGGCAACGGGGACGAGGAGTTCCTCGTCGCCGACGACGCCGTAAAGGCTGTCATCAAGGACTGGCTGGACTCCCGGAACCCGGGCTCGGCGAAGTCCATGCGCGAGAAGGAAGACGAGGGTCAGCAGAGGCTTCCCCAGGTGGCCAGCCTGAAGGCCGCTGAGACAGAGTCCAAGACCGAAGCCGAACCCAAGGCCGAAGAGGCCGCCAAGGCGGAGCCCGTGACCAAGGTCACCGATGAGAAGCCGGTGACCGAGATTAAGGAGCTTAAGCCCAAGAGCACGAGCATCGACCTCGCCCGGGCCGCCAAGGTCCTCCCAGAGGTAGTCGTCGCCCTTTACAAGCACGTGCAAGAGGATGAGGCCGTCATCACTAAGCTCGATGAGCGCCTCACCAAAATCACGAAGGCCGTGAGGACGCGCAAGGAGAGCCGTGAGGCCAAGCGTGTCGAGCGTCTCGCCCTGCTTGCCAAGGAGCTAAAGGATTCCGAGGACCGCATGGGCCGCGTTGTCGAGGGGGCCGTGGAACACGCCCTTCAGTGGGACCCCGGCACGGAGTCCTCGAAGAAGGTCATAGAGCGTAAGTGGAGCGAAGTCGACCTCGCCAAGGCCGCCGAAATCAAGGCCCTCATGGCCCCCCTTAGGGACTCGTTGACCAAGCTCGACAAGGAGCTCAAGGCTATCGAGGAAAGCCAGCCCATCACGAAGGAAGTCATTCAGCCACGTATCCTGAAGTTCCCGCTGAAGTCGGAAAAAATTGTGGCCGGAATCATGGACTCCTTGGCCGGATTCGTGAAGAGCCTCGCCGCCTTTGTTCGCGGACCCCTGAACGACTACAACAAGGCCCTCGACGAGCTCGAGGACCTCATGGGTGCCGAGCCCTCCCCAGCCGAGGCCTAAGCCGTTCTCAGAGGTTCACTTGTCAGCCACGACCAGGGAAGGAACGGAGTGCAGGCACGGCTTGACCGATGACTGCCGGGTGACCAAAAAGGTCATCACTGAGGACCTTCGATTGGGTGTTCGGCGCTCGGTGTACGAATACGAGTGCCGCGAGCACCACAAAGAGGGCATGTTCTTGGCGACCGTTACCATCCCGGTAAGCAACTAGGTAGGCTTTCCACTGAAAAGGGGGCTCCTCTGGGGCCCCCTTTTCTATTACAATACGAGCCATGGCAAAGCTAAAGAATTCTAGTCTTAAGGCAGTCATAAAGAACTCCTTGCTCCCCGGCATTGGTGTCGTCGTAGACCCAGTGAAGTGGATGGAGGATAACTTTGGCGTTGAGCTCTTCAGCAATCAGATAGAGGCTGTTGGGTACCTATTCGACCTCGACATCTCCATTTTCTCTGTTCTCTCGTGTCGTGGCGCGGGAAAGACAATCGGTGTTGCCTGGGGTCTTGCGGCCTACATGAAGCTGTTCCCCGGCCTTCGCGTCATCATCGTGGGTCCCAAGGAGAAGCAGGCTGGCCGTCTCATCAAAGAGATGGTCACGATTCTCAAGGACAAGAAGTGCAAGATTAACGACGACGTCGATTGGGCTCGGACATCTGCGCTCCGCCTTCAGTACAAGAATGGCTCCTACGCCGTTGCATTGAGTGGTCAGGAGGGGGCTAACGTAGAAGGCGAGCACGGCCACATTCTCGTCATTGATGAGGCTCACCTCGTTCCCTCGTACTCGGTCACCAATAAGCTCACCCCCATGATTGGTATGCTAGAGTTCAGCAAGATTGTGAAGATTGGCGTGTCCATGGGTAGGAACCACTTTTACAAGACTTGTGCGACCCCCGGGGCCAAGGTTAGCAAGTGCCCATGGAATAAGGCCGAAATCTTCTTGAGCCGTGACAAGAACCCCGTCTTCTATAAGAAGAAGCAGTACCCAAGGGCCCTCATCGAGCGCATGCCTCTGCCCTACAAGCAGAAGTATTTCCCCGACCGCCCGGACCTCTTAAAGCCTTCGGGTGCCGAGATTTCCACCCTTGACTGGGAGACGCAGTACGAGCTCGAGTGGGCCGATGACATCTCTAATTTTCTCAGCGACGAAGACCAGGAGCTCCTATCGTGTGGCGAGCACAAGCGCCTTGAGCGCGGTCTTCCCGGTGAGGACTACTTCGCTGGCCTCGACACCGCCCAGGGCTCGATTACGGGCCGCCAGAACACCGACGAGACTGCGCTTAGCATCTGGCGTCGCGTAGGGGGCCGCTTCGAGAAGGTGGCGACGTTCATTTGGAAGGGTGACCCCCTTGGCCAGATTGAGGAGATTTGGGAAATCATCAACCCCCAGACGGGGTTGTTCAAGTGCAAGCTGACCCTTGTCGACTATTCCAACATTGGTATCGACGTCGTCGAGCTCTTCAAGCGCAAGGGTGTCCCAATTTTGGGCAAGCACTTCCAGCAGACAGAGAAGGACAGTAAGCGGAACTGGAAGAACGCCATGTTTAACTACTTCCTCGTCCAGCTTCAGACGGGGAACGTCAAGTACCCCAGCATCAAACAGCTCGAGCTAGACAAGGTGGAGGCCGACGCCGAAGAGCGTATTCGCATCGCTAACATGCTTCGCGGGTTCTGGGAGTGGACGACCCTTCAGAGAATCCGTGGGCGGGGCCTGAATGACACCATTGAGGCCCCAGAGGAGACCGTTGACGCCGAAGAGGGGGAGAGTGGGAGGGCCTACGACGACATCTGCTGTGCCGACGTCATGGCTTGCTGGGCCGCCGGTAAGACAGACTCTCTAATGCAGGAACTTGCCAAGGGTGGCGACCTCTCGGACTACAAGATTCCGCTGGCCGTCGTCGGCGTGGGCACGATGTCGGGTGCCGGGCAGGCCCATAGTGCGGGCTCGGGGGCCAAGAATCCCCTCGTCAACCCGCCCTCCCCGGGTAAGGTGGGCTCCGTAATCCCTAACGAGCGCGGGTCGTCGTGGCTCGGCGGTATCCTCAACGGGGCCGGTAAGAGAAAATGAACAGGTCTGTTCATAAATAGTTGAATTTGTTGACAGTCCTGTCTGATATGTCCTAGAGTGGGCCCATGGACGCCCTACTGGGAAGAAAACCCCTTGACGAACAGCATCTCAGGCCTCACTTCAAGGCCTTGGATTCCTCGTATCGTGGCATGGCTTATGTCTTTAAGACCTTGACCTACGAGCAGGGCAGAATCACGGCAGAGTTTTCGACATACCCCCAAGAGTGTGTTGACATGATTGCCGCCGCCGTCCAGAAGATAAATGACGCCGGTCTTCTCCTGAAGAAGGCCGCCCGACAAGTCAGAGCAGAGGCCCGAGGTGTCGATGAAGAAGACTAAGCCCAAGCGTACCCGTAAGCCCGCCAAGGACCTCATCTTGAACATGCTCCCCCAGGGGCGTGAGGCCAAGCCTTTGCCGAAGGCCAAGGCCAAGAAGGTAACGCCGACGCAGATGGCGGTCAGGCAGGCCGAGGAACGCTTCAGGCAGAGTATGCACCGAAGCCACGCCTTTGGCGTCCTCGCCGCCCCCCAGTTCGCCAATCCGCTCAGCGACGGCATTGTCATGCCAGCCCAGTCTCCGGGCGGCGAGGTCATTCACATCCAGGGCTCGAAGAAAGACACGGGCTTGACGGTAAACGCGGGCTTCGACATCCGGGCCGGTAACACCGTCCAGCTCATGCCGTTCTTCCACACGCCGGGTAACGCCCAGGACGCCTACAATCTGCCCAAGACTTACGTCGAGCAGATTCGGTGGTCACGGCTGATGTACAACCTCAACCCGTATATCGGGGCCATCACTGACCTCAAGGCGTATTACGCCCTTTCTGGGTTTAAGGTCACGACCCCTGAGCCCGCCGTCACGGAGTTCTATTCCCAGGTCGCCTTCAACCGCAGGTTCAACCTCTACGAATTCTTGCTCCGCATGTCCCTCAACTATCACAAGTATGGCGAGGCTATTGCGTGGGGGGCACGGAAGCAGGACGGCGTTTGGCCGAAAACCGGACAGCCCCGCTGGGTCTGGGACTACTTCATCTTGCTCGAGCCCGAGCTCGTCGAGGTCAAGAAGGACCTCGTCGGCAACGGCGAGCCCCGCTATTTCCTCCGTCCCAGCCGGGACATGGAGGAGCTCGTCGACAAGATTGAGAGCGGAGACGGCGAGTACAAGGACTACGGCCAGAAGATTCCCGAGGCCATCAGGGAGCGCATCAAGAAGAAGGAGCTCATCCAAATCGACGACAACACCATCTCGTCGGTTCGCCACCTCACCGATGCCTCGGCTACCCGTGGCACTCCGCCCTATCAGCGACTCTTTACGACGTTCATCCTCGAAGACTTCACCCGCCTTGCCCAGGCCGCCCAGGCCAATCGCTACCACTTCCCCGTGGAGCTCTGGACGCTTGGCGACCTCGACAAGAACATCTTGCCGACGACCGCCGACCTCGAGATGCTGAGGTCAGTGGTCACCGACGCCATTCAACAGCCCCCGGCGTCGCTGTTCCTTCCGCCAATCGTCAAGTACGAGGCCCTCGGCGTGTCGGGGAAGACATTCCCCTTTGCCGACGATTACCAGTACATCTGGCAACAGTACATGGTCGGTCTCGGGGTGTCGGCTAATTTAATTCTTGGCGAAGCTCTGGCTTTGGATACCCCCATCCCAACCCCTACAGGTTGGACAACTATGGGTGAGCTGAAGGTTGGGGACTCTGTTTTTTCAGCGGATGGTTCTGTAACCCGGATTGTTGCCAAGAGCCCCATTTGGGAGGGACGTCCCACCTACTCGGTGAAAGTTGACGGAGCCGAGGCTCTTATTGCCGATGAGAACCACAAGTGGGTTCTCAACAAGCGCAGAAAGAAGGAGTGGGTTGTTCTAACCACCAAGGAGCTGTCCGAGCTTAGCTTAAAATCCTCTGGGGCAAGTAACTACAGAATTTCTGTGGCTTCTCCTCTCACACTGGATGAGAAGGAGCTTCCCATTCCACCCTATACCTTGGGTGCTTGGCTAGGGGATGGGAATACTTGTGCTGACGGTAAAATTACGTGTCACGACAAGGACAAGGGAATCATTGATGCTATCCGGGACGAGGGCGTCGATGTAGTGAAGACCAAGGGGTACTGCATGTGGAGCATGCGTGGACTACGCCCCGTCTTCAGGGAGCTTGGGCTGGTCGGGAATAAGCACATACCTAGTTCCTATATGCGAGCCTCCTACGAGCAGAGGTTGCTTCTTCTTCGCGGCCTCATGGATACGGATGGGTCCTGTGCTACCAAAACTAGGCAGTGCAGGTTCTCTAATACAAACTACGCCCTTGTGTTCTCCGTTAGGGAACTTCTCTTAACTCTTGGATACAAACCTGGGGCTATTCTGGAGGACTGTGGCTCGAAAAAGTCCTACGGACCTTCAGCTAAGCCCTGCTTCCATGTGATGTTCTCGGCTGGACCGGATGTTCCATCCCCGTTCTCCCTTCCAAGGAAAACTTCCGCCTCAATCCGAGGAAACAGAGTAAACAGTGCAGAGCGGACTAGCCTGCGCTCAATCCAGGCTGTTGACCTCGTTGCTAGCGTACCCACGGTCTGCATCCAGGTCGACCACCCATCAGGAACATTCTTGGCGGGTCGTGACTTCGTTGTCACGCACAATTCAGGGATTTTCTCTTCGGCGGAGACAAGCTCGAATCAGGCTTTTACCCGCGCTCGTAAGAAGGACCGTGACGTCTTAGAAGCGTGGATGACATGGCATTTCTTCGAGCCCCTGGCGCGGTGGAACAACATCCGCATCAAGAAGGGCGCCCAGCTCGTCCCAATCCTTCCCGAGTACGAGTGGGAGAAGACCCTCGACTATACTGCTGAGGAGCAGGAGCGCGAGGACAGCAAGTGGCTGTGGGAGAAGGGCGTGTTCCCGACGAAGTCCCTCCTGGGTAAGTTGCGCTACAACCCCGACGAGATTGAGAAGGGCTTGAGCGGAGAAATCAATACGGTCTTCGACGACGGCAAGCGCATCGCGGCCCCCGCCGTCCGCAAGGCCATGGGCGGTGAGCAGGGCAAGCCCGGTATCGGCGGTGTCGGCGGTCCCCTCGGCGAGACTGGTGGGGGGTCAGAGATGGGTGGCGAGCCCGGGGGTCCGGGTGCCATGCCAACGCCTCCCGGCGGGCCCGCAGAGATTCCGGCTGGCGTAGGCAATGAGGCCGGGGGAGCGCCTCCAGCGGGGGGCGGTGAACCCACGCCGCCAGCCGGGGGTGGTGGTCCCGAAGTCACGGAGGCCCCTCCGGGGGTCCTCTAAATCAAAGGAGAACAGCGTCATGGGATTCGACATCAAGGGAACGCCGACCGACGTCGTGAAGGTCGCCGCCACACAGGTTGAGGTCCTCCCGGAGCCCAACGTCAAGGCCGAGGCCCTGGCTAAGCCCGAGGCCGGGGAAGAGCCAAAGGAGCAGTGATGGACGACCACAGCCAGTTCTTGAACAAGCTGAACGCCGTTTCTCAGGATGTGTCTAGACCTGTCCTAGAGGAACTTCTGGCCGACGGCTATGACACCGTGCTCTGGAATTCGTCGAGCTCGGCCACGGACTCGATTTGCCTCGCCCTTAATGGCGAGCGGTGGTCCCTGGCTTCGTTCCTCGCAAACCTCCAGCACGACGCCCCCATCTACGAAGACCGCATCGTCGATGGCTCTAAGGCTGGGAGTCATCCCAACTGCACTTGCACCGTAACAGTAACGGGACCCGGAAAGGAAGCCGTCGTCGTCAACGCCTTTGGCCGCATTGGCTGAGGTCTAACAATTCTCAGGAGGGATTGTGGAGAAGCCACGACAGAAGACGAACAAGAAGTCAGCAATAAAGAAAGCTGTTAAGACTTTGGAGCGTCGCCTAAACATCGACGCCGGAACCCGGAAGCGGATGGTCGCGCTTTCTGACCTCCACGCCCCCTTCCACTCTGCGGCCTGCGTTTCACTGGCCTGCTCATTCCTTAGGTCCTATAAGCCGAGCCTACTTCTCTTGCTCGGCGATGTCTTTGACTTCCTGACATTGTCTCGCTATGTGCGCGTCCACGGACATTCAGGCCCCCAGAAGACCTACGAAGAAATAAACATCGGCCTCACCGAGGTTCTCATTCCACTCCTCCAGTCCGTTGGCTGGGAAATCAAGTACAACATCACAGAGGTCCAGGGGCATCCCATGTTCAAGGGTGTCCATCGCATCGTCTTCACTAAGGTCGTGCCAAGCAAGACCTGCAAGGTTGTCTTCATCGAAGGCAATCACGAGGCGAGACTCATGCGTTACATGGCCGCCATGGCTGAGGCCTTGGAGGGAATGCTCCCCATTGCCGACGTCCTGAAGACGAACGCCCTCGGAATCGAGTACGTCCACTCCAAGGCGGGTAACGGAATCTACCACGTGACCCGACTCCTCACGGCCATGCACGGCACGCGATACGGCTTGAACCCAGCCAAGCTGACCTACGAGGACTGGGGGGCTAGCGTCATCAGCGGACACACGCACAAGGAGTCGAGCTGGCGTAAGCGATTCGGCTGTGGTCGGGATGACATCTCCATGACCTCGGGCTGTCTGAGTTTGGAGCCACCCTACCGGGATGTTGCCGGGGAAACCCGGGGCTTCATCGCAGGCTGGTACGAAGCCGACAGCGAGGGCCGTTTCAACGTCGAGCACGTGCGAATCAGCGGTAACTTCGAGACCAATTACCCCGACCGCGAGGAAGACAAGCGCGTTGAGCTCTTCAGCCCCTGGGGGGAGTTTGTCGCCGAGTACGAGAAGAAGCCCGGAGAGGGTGGCGTCTGGGTTTCCAGGCCGGTGGGTGGCGGGCGTTAAGCCATGCCTCCCTCTTCTCAGAGTCCAGAGTATGCCCAAGCCCTAGCCGTTCTCCAGAGTGGGGTAGCCCCCACAAAAGGAGAACGGCAGAGCCGTGCCGACCTCCTTCCCCACCAGTACGAGGCCCGCAGGGAACACGGCAGGCTCAGGGCTGAGCGCCTCTACAACAGGAAGGGCGCTCCCAAATACAACGACCAGCTCGCCTACAACAGAAAATACTGGAACTCTGCTGGCCGCTACGTCAAGCGCGACTGGGAGCCCTGGGAGGACGACTTCATTAGGGACCACCAGGGCGTGCCCTCTCGCCTAATCGCGCTTGGCCTCCAGCGGTCAATCAGAGCCGTCCAGCTCAGGCGGCTCTCTCCTAGGTATCTACAACGTATCTACGATACCCGGGAGTCCAAGATACCCGCCGAGGTCAGGGCGAAGCAGAAGACCAGGGCTGGTCTGGCTGGGCTGTTCCCCGTAAAGCGGTGGTCAGACGAAGAAGTCGAATACGTTAGGACTCACAAGAACGACCTTCCCCTCGACGTCGCCAAAGCCTTGGGGAGGTCGATGGATTCCGTTAAGCGGTGCAAGCACCGCCTCTTTGGGAGACATCGTGCGCTCATTCCTGCAAAACGTGGACAACGTCCTAAGGCAAAGGGAAGCCGTGTACCCGCCCTACGCCGACGAAGCCGAAAAAATCTCTAAGGTCTGGAATGCGCTCTACCCAAACAACCCCATGCCGCCACGGCTCATCCCGAGGTTCATGGTCGTCTTGAAGATGGTCAGGGACAGCGGGAGCCAGAGGGATGACCACCTCTACGATATGGTGGGCTACGTCGCCAAGGCCTACGAAATGAGCCTTGACAAAACAAAGAAGAAGGGCTAAGGCGCTCGGATGCCCACTGCCAGCGGAGAACGTCCAATCTACTGCGAGAAGTGCGAGAACCGCATGGAGGTCCTCGGCGAATCGTATTTAGAGGAGAGGCGCTCGGCCAGGGACCCCGGGCACAAGCGCAAGTGGGTTATCATCTACAAGTGTCGGGCCTGTTCACTTTATAAAGACATCAATAGAGAGGGATAAAATGCTGAACCTAGACGAAACAGCGATTGGAAAGACTGTCGTCGTCACCCAGCGCATGAGCGCCCCCAATCAGCCTTTCACCGTCGAGGCTGGGGCCAAGGGAGTCGTGAAGCACGTGACGACCATGATGGGCCGAGCGATGACACCCAACGCCCAGGACCCCACCAAGACCGATGTCGCCTATGTCCCCGTTCCCGTTGGCTGGGTCGACTTTTTTGGAAATGGGGTCTGCTTCGCCATGGTCGGCGACATCCTGGAGTTCGAGATGGGTGAGGAGGCCAAGGAGCCCGGCAACGGCATCGTCTTCCCTGGGAAACCGTGACCGAGACTGCTAAGCAAGTGAACACGTTGACCGTAAAGCTCCTCAGGCCCAATCGGCCCGAGGAGCGCGTGTATCTGAACTCCGTCCTATTGCCATCGGAGAGTCTCTACCATGTCCTTCGCCTGAAGTACATGGTCATGGGCGTTCCCCACGACATCACGCCCAATGACAACTTCACCAGCGTCACCGTGAACATCTTAGAGCCCTATAACCTTAGGCATGTCGCCGTAGGCAATGAGCGCAGTCAGCAGGCCATGCTCCTCCTCGACGCCCTCTTCAAGGCCTGGGAGTCGACGCCAGAGCTCGAGCCAACGGCCAAGGCCATGTACGGCGAGGCCTTCTCTTTGATGCTCTCTCTGACGACGAAGCCCATAATCCTCCCCCACGACCTGAAACGGGTGGGTTCGTTTTTTGCCGGTCCCACCACGCTTATCTCGGCTAACTAGATAGGCTGTTCTTTTTTGTTGACAAAACGACGGGGTATCGTGTAAGGTGGGGTTGTGGCTGAGGCAAGTCGCCTCCCACAACTGAGGAGGTCGTCATGGGAGCTATCCCCGATTCTATGGCTTTTGTCAAAGAGAGCGAAGCCGATGTTCCCTGGCATCAGACGGGAACGCCGGTCAAGGGTCTGATGACAGCCGCCGAGTGCCTGAAGGCCGCCGGGCTCGACTGGAAGGTGAAGAAGGAGCAGGCCTACCACAACGGTCAGCCCGTCCTCAACACCTTCTTCACCGTGCGCGAGGACAACGGCAAGGTCCTGGGGACCGTGGGCCAGACCTACGACGTCCTCCAGCAGGTCGACGCCTTCAGCTTCTTCGACGGCGTGGCGGGCGTGAAGGGTTCGTTCTACGAGACCGCCGGTTCGCTGTTCGGCGGGCGTCGCGTGTGGCTCCAGGCCCGCGTTGGTGGCGACCTCATCCTGAAGAAGGGCGGCAAGGAAGACGCCATCCGCAAGTACGTGACCCTGGCCCACGCCCACGACGGCACGATGCGCGTGATGATGTTCGAGGGCGGCGTCCGCGTGGTCTGCGAGAACACGCTGGCCAGCGCCCAGCAGAACGCCGAGGCCAAGTGGGGCATCCGCCACACCAAGGCCATGGGGGCGAAGCTCGTCGAGGCCCGCGAGGTTCTCGGCGTGGTCAACGCGGCCTACGCCGAGCTCGGCACGGCGCTCCAGCGCCTCACCGAGGTCAAGGTGAACAAGGTCAAGATGGAGGCCTACTTCCAGAGCCTCGGCTTCGACCCCGACGCCGAGAAGGGCAAGGCCAAGCAGACCTTCGACCAGCTCGTCGCCAACTTCGAGGCCGGGGCGGGCAGTGACCTCCCCACGGCGAAGGGGACCGCCTATGGCCTCTACCAAAGTGTTACAAATTTCGTTTCCCATCAAAGGGGTACCCGTATGGTCGAAGGGTATTCTTCTGAGGCCGAAGCTAAAAGAGACTCTATCATGTTTGGTTCATCTTCTCGTCTAAACAGTCTAGCTTTTGAGAAAGCTCTTGCCTTGGCGAAGTAGTTGAGAGCCCCACTTCGAAGTAGTAAAATTTAATTACTACTTGGGGAAGTAGATAACACACAATTAAACTAAACCCTTCGGGGTTTACCCACCAGCCAAACCTTCCCCAAGTAGTAGGCTGGTGGGTTTTTGTTGTGAGGTTATCATGAAAACTAGGATGTGTCTTGAGTGCCTGAAGGTGCTTCCCGTATCTTCGTTTGGTAGGTGGCGCAGAGGAACTAAGGAATTCATACCGCCGAGGTGCTCTTCGTGCTCAATCGAGCATAGAAAGGAAGTCAAGTCTAAAGTTCGGCGTGGAATTCATGTGCCCCAAAGGCCGAGGCACATCAATGGCTTGAAGGTGTGCTGTTCGTGTGGGGAAGTTAAGCCAATATCACAATTCGATAAGCGAGGAAGAAATAAAAGCCACAATGACAAGTACCGGGATTCCCCGGTAAGCGATTGCCAGATTTGTGTTAAGGCAAAGAGGAAGAAAAAATATAATGAAAATTTAGAACAATCGAGAAAACGTTCCAGGGATTGGGTTAGAAACCATAAAGATGTGGCCGCTAAACGAGCTAAGGATTTTTTAAAAACGTGGGAGGGAAGAATATACTCTTGGCGTTGTGGGGCAAAACGACGTAATCTATCTTGGAATTTAACTAAAGAGGAGTTGACTTCCCTCCCTTTCATTTGTTTTTGGACCGGAGTCCCCCTTACCCTAACACAGCACAAAAATAATACCGTATCACTAGACAGACTAGATTCAAAAAAGGGTTATTTTCTCGAAAACGTGGTTCTATGCTGTGCCAATGTAAACAAAGCTAGGTGGGATATGACTCCCGAAGAGTTCATTTCTATGTGCGCTGTGATTAGTCGTAGATTCCCCAGAGGGTACATAAAAACTATTGACAAAAGAAAAAAATAGTATTAAAAATATTTGAAGTAAGACCCAATAGAAGACCCCGAGGGAATCGGCCCTCGGGGAATGACTGAGAGGAGAACAGCCATGGAAAAGATTACTTTGGAGAAGCTCATCGAGAAGCTGAAGGCGCTCGCTGAGGCGTCGAAGGGACCGCACGGCGACCCCGAATCTGCTCACGCGGACGCGGACGACCTCCTGCTGGCTTTCATCAGCGACGCCGAGGTCGATGCCGCCTATGCTTCCATCAAGAAGTGGTATTCCTGAGAGGAGGTCAGTCATGTGCGAAAGCTGTTGGGCCGCAGAGGGCTCACCTACGAACCTCCCCAAGGGCTGGGAGGCCCTCGTCAGGACAGCGAGGAAAATTGACCCCTACGGGGAATTCCATATCGTCGTCGAAGACTTCAACATCGAAGACCACCACATCGAGTCCTGCATAAAGGATTCCAAGCTCGAATTCGAGCGGGCGTGGGGGCGCAAGATGCTAGAGCTCAGCATAGAACAGCGGGCCGCCGTGCTCGCCAAGATGGACAAATTCTTCTAACTCAAGGAGCAAGTCATGCACAACGGAAACAACGGAATGTCTCAGACCGAGCTCGAAGAGCGTGCGGAGTTCTGCTTCGCACCCCCCATCAAGTGCTTCTTCTCGCTGAAGCCGCTTCCCGACGGCGAGGTCACTGTCGTCGACCACGCCTTGGTCGGCGAGGTCCCAGCCCTCGCCAAGTTCGGCGGGCGTCCCGAGCATCTCGTGGGGGTCTGACATGAAGGAAATCATCAAGGAATTCATCACCAAGGTGACGTCGAAGCGCGTGGCCGTCATCACGGCCTACCTGCTCTACCTGGGCTGGGTGGCTCAGGTCATCAAAAACTCGCTCATCTCGAACCTCCTGGCCACCGAGCTCATCGCCATCCCTGGCGTCATCGTGGCGGGCTCCATCTACGCCTTCACCAGGGTCGGCGGCGGTGATGACATCATTCCCGCTCGGGAAGAATACCCCAGCCATCTCCCCGGAACGACAGAGGTCTTACCGAGCGGTAAGATTGCGTGGGCGGAAGCCCCGGTAAAGCCCATGGAGGAGGGTGCCACCCTTCTTCCCAGCGAAGACAAGCCGTGAAGCTCTTCGAGTACCGGAGACGCATGGCCGAGGCCCGAAAGCCGACTACCTACGAGCGCGTCAAGGCCATAATTGTTTTCCTAGGCGGAACACTGTTTGCCTATGCGGCAGTTATGGCTTTCGGCGCATTCATGTCGGTCTTAGTTCCGGGGCCGTGAAGGACTTGAGGGCCTAGGTCTGTAAAGATATAATCCCTGTGATGCCCGTGAACACGGGCAGTTTGCTCTGGCCACTGGCCAGGGTCTGGGTTTTGGCCGTTTTCTCCGGTTAAAAAACGGCCACTTTTTCTTTTTAGGACGGGCAGATGGGGGAAACCGCAGTTATCCGCGACGCCGAAGCCCTCATTGCTTTGTGGGTCCCCAGGCTTGGCCTCGAGGCCTGGGACATCTCGGTCAAGGAAAGCGAGACGCCGAGCCCCGACGACGCCGACAGGCCCTTTGCCACGCGGGCCGAGGTCCTCTGCGACCCCACCTACGAGGAGGCCCGCATCACTGTGTTTCCCGCCTTCGCAGAAATCAGTGAGGCCCAGCGTGAGGCCGTCATCGTCCACGAACTCGCCCACTGCCTCATGGAGGCCCAGTTCGACCTCACCACGGCCCTCCTAGACGGCAAGCACGTCACCGCCGACGAGGCCACGCGGACCAATGAATATTGGACCGAGCGCGTGGCGAAAGTCTTGATAAGGGCCTGGGGCCACGATAGGATTTGAACATCCCCGGAGTCGCCTAGGTGGCTCCGTGCGAGGCCTTCCGAGGGCCTCTGCTTTAGTGCCCGGGACAAGGCCAGATGTCTAGCAACTGAGCCCCCCGGGTTTATGGCGTCGATTGGGAGCTCCCGGTCGAGGCAAGCGCATCAGCCACGTGCTGAAGGGCGTAACGGAACCGCACCTCATTTTTGGGGTGCGGTTCCTGCTTTTTATTGGTATTAAAGGCTTTTTCGGCTCAAAAATATTATTGACAAAACGACAGGTTATCGTGTAAAGTACGTACATCAACGGAGCCAACCACCCCCCAGGAGGACGCCATGAAGAAGGTTTGCTTCGCCTGCAAAGATGTTAAAAAGCTGTGGGTGTGCCGGGACTGTGGAGCGCATGTCTGCGCCCACCTCTGCGGGAATAAGGATGGGGGCGTGGCTACTTGTGGGAAGTGCAAGGCGAAGCCCTGGCATGGCATGACAGGTGAGCCCACGCCGTGGGTGAAGTTCACCGGGCTCGACGTCAAGTGGGCGGTTCGCAAAATCACCCTTGACAAAAAGGACGCCGAGCCCTATCGTGTCAACACTGTCAACGACGACCGGAGGTAAGCCATGCAGACCATGCCGAAGAAGTGGACGAGCCGGGACGCGGACGAGCTCTATGACAACATGGTGAACAACGGGTACACGCGAGCCGATGCCCGGCTGGCGTCTGCGGCCTCAGATATGCTTGAGGTCTTGAAGGCTCTCGAAGACCGCGCTTCCCTCCGTCTCGATGTCACCGACCCGGAGAGCGGTCAGACATTTTACAACATGGTTCGGGAAGCCATCGAGCTCGCAGAGGGGAACTAAGCCATGCCAGCCAAGAAGGCAAAGAAGCACGAGCTCACGCTGACCTACGACCTTGACGAGCACAAGGCTGACGCCATCCTCGCCCTCAGGGGAGCCGAGCTTTGGCACGCCGTCTACGGCTTCCAGGAGTGGCTGAGGAACAGGGAGAAGTACGAGTCATTCCACAAGACGGGGTCTGAGGAAATCGAAGAGATTCGCAAGTGGTTCAACGAGGGCCCCGGCGAGGTCATGTACAAGATTGAGAGCGACGGCGTCAACTAGGAGAGCGTCATGAACGACACGAACTGCGTCGACGGCAAGTGGGCCGTCATGGTCAACAAGCCCGACATGTGCGGCATCTACGCCTACTTCGAGAAGCGCGGTGACGCCGAGCGTTGCGCCCAGCGCATCGACGGCTGGGTGCTCGCCAACGGCAACGGCGCTCAGGCCGTCGCCGAGCGTCTGGTCCTGTATCCCGAGAAGGACCTGGGCTCGCGGAGGGATTCATGAGAGTTCTTGCGGCAAGAGAGAACACAGATGGGTATTCCGCTAGGGGGGAGTGTGCTATCCATTTGACCGAACAAGAAGAGGAGCTTCTCGTTTCCATCCTTTCTCGGGGAGTTTATGCGCTCTCTGGAGTACGGGATGATGCCTTTGAGGAGCAAGCTCGTAATTTCGGGCTTGCCCTGCTTGAGCGCCTGGACCCACTGGGGGGAGAGTCATGAGCCCCAAGCGCGCACCGGGCTATGAGCCCCCGAAGGAGTACCTCACCTTTATGGGTGATGGTGAGGTCATGGGTAAGGGACCCTATTGGGAGGCCGTAGCTCGGGGATGGGTTAAGGCCTTTAATGAAGACCTGAGCACGTTGTTGGAGCAGGCCAAGGCAGATGAGAGCAAATTTCATGAGTCTCTCTGGGAGAAGAAGCCATGAAGTGGAAGTGCTGGTACTACTACATGGCCACGGGCATGGACTTCCCAGACATCAGCCACAAGCTGACCGTCGAGGCCGACACCAGGGAAGAGGCCAGGGAGATTTGGCTCCGCGAGCTCTTCGGTGACGCCGACCCCAAGGAGCGGGCCTGGATGTCGTCGTGCTTTGACGCCAAGCCCGTCAAGGAACCCGAGACCAGAGAACAGGGTGTCCTGTGGGCCGCCGCCCATCTTTGCAAGATGCGGAGACCCGAGCTCGCCGAGGACCTCATCAAGACTTGGGGGGCCAACATTGCCAACGCCGAGCCCGGGGACCGCAAGATAATCAAGAAGGGCATCAAGACAACAACTATTCGCGTATCGGGCTCGGCAAAGCGGGAAGCCAAGACCTTCAGATGCTCTATCTGCGGGAAGCGCACGCCACTCTCGGATTGTCACCTCGATGAGGAATACGACCAGAATGAGCCCGCGAAGCTGTGCGGGGTTTGCTGGGATGAGAACCTGTGAAGCCCACGGAGCTCAACATCGTCACGCATCTCGCCAACTCCGACTTCCTGGATTTCAGGAAGAACTACGCCTGCGTGCCCAACGTGACCTACGGCTTTAACTGGGGCAACTGGGAGTCCGACCTCCTCGTGGTCTCCAAGTCAGGCTATCTCACCGAGGTCGAGGTCAAGGTCACGCTCGCCGACTGGAAGGCCGACAAGAAGAAGGCGTGGTTCAAGACGACGAACTGGTGGGACCCCCGCTTCAAGTCGCTGACCTACTTCTACTACGCCGCCCCCGCCGAGCTCGCTCAGCGGTGGCCAGAGGTCGGAATCCCAGACTTCGCTGGCGTCCTCGGCGTCGATTTTAACAACGCCTATTCCCCCGTGGTCCTCAGGAAAGCCCAGAGGAACCCCGAGGCCAAGAAGGTCGGCTTGGCGAGGATGCACGCCCTGGCCCGCCTGGGCTCCATGCGTAGCTGGACGACGCGGAATACCATCGACGGCCTCCAGCAAAGAATTGCTGACCTCGAGGCCAAAAATAGTATTGACAAAAAGAACAAGGCTGTGCTACTGTCTTGACAATGACGGGGAAGCCAGGATGGCTTAGCCCCACACCGGATGGAGGAAGTCATGGACATCGCGCAATACACCGAAGACATCACCAAGATGGGCGTTCCCGGACTCATCAACGAGCGTCAGGTCCTGAAGGCCGAGCTCAGGGCGGCTGAGCTGAACTTCCAGAAGGCGATGCGGGACACGCGGGCGAAGTTGGCCATCGTGAAGGGCCTCCTCGACGCCCATGACATCAGCAAGGCCCAGTTCGTTTCCGTCTCCGAGGGCTGACATGAACTTCTTAAAGGTCTGGTTCGACATGGTCGGCGAAGCCGCGAACACGCCGTCCATCCTCATGAGCCCCGGGGACCAGTTCATCTTGTGGTCCCCGGTCCTGGCAGTCATCGCCATCGTCTTCGTGGGCGTGTGGGCCTACGACAAAGTCAAGAACTGGAGGCAGTCATGAACATTCGCGCCAAGCTCTACGCCGCCCTCTCTGCCGTCACGCCGAAGACCGTGAACTGGCCCATCGTCTTCGTCTTCGCCATCTATGCCGTCGTCAAGGACGCCTACTTCGGCTGGAACCTCACGCCGAAGACCGATGCCGAGCTCATCTGTGATGGCATCGGCGTTCTCGTCTTCGCCCTGGCCTTGCTCCACAAGCCCGAGCCTGTCGTCATCAACCACTACAACGACGAGCCCAACTACGACAACGAGGACGAGACGCCCTGCGACGAGGCCAGCCATGTCTAAGTTCACCTACTACCCCGAGGACCGCAGTCTCAGGGTTCCGTGGAGTGTCCAAGCGAGCTTCGCACCCAGCGCAGAGCCCGTGGTGGCCGTCGTCGAGGACGCCAAGTACACGAGCCTCTTCGAGCACGCCCCCGAGATGCGGGAGTTCATTGAGGCCTTCATGCACGAGTCCTCGAGCCAGCCCAGATACGAGCTCAAGTCCTGGGCGGCCAACCTCTTGCGGAGGACGGCGTGAGCAAGCGAGACGAAGTCCAGAACCTCCTCGACCGCAATGCCGTCCTCGCCGAGGCCGTGGCTAGGCTGACCACCGAGAACCGGGTTCTCACGGAGGAGAATTTGGACCTCCGGTCTGAGCGCCGAGCTCAGGAGGCGGCGTGGATGTCGGCGGCCCGCATGACCCAGAGCGTCTACGGAGGCGTCTTCTATCCCCAGCACACGCACGAGGTCGTCAACGGCGTAAGCGTTCCCGTCGAGGCCAAGCCGTGAAGACAGCCATCGACTACCTCAGGCGGGCCAAGGCCAAGCTAGAGCAGAGCTGGCAACTCCTTCTGCTCTCGGCCTTCGCGGCCTTCGAAGTCCTGGCCGCCGTGCTCGAATTCGTCTTGCACGTCCTTCGCATCCCCCACTGGCACTGAGAGGAGCCCCTACCGTGACCACCAACGTCGGAATCCAGGACTGCTACTGTCGCACACAGATGTGTGACGAATGCGCGGGAGCCGGGGACGTGCCCTGCGAGTTCTGCGGGGGCTCTGGTGAGCTCCTCGGTGTCGAGGACGGCGAGGACAGCTTCTGCTTGGAGTGCGAGGGCACGGGCAGGATTGACTGCCCGGAGTGCTCGGGCCTCGGAAACATCGAGGTCAAGTGCTCGGCTCACGGGGGCCTGTGATGCTCAACAAGGCCGAGGTCAAGAAGATGGTCAAGGAGGCCGGGAAGCGGTGCGGTGCCGACTTCATGTCCGCCCTCGAGTACGCCATCAGGGAGCGCGTGCAGGCCATCATCACCCTTCACGACGGCGGGAAGAAAACCTTAAACGCCGCCAGCGTCCACTTCTACTTCGGGGGCAAAAAGTGAGACTTACAGAACTCTCTCCGGTAAGCATTCATGAGGAGATGGCCGCCGACGAATTCCTTAGAAAGGACTGGCCTAGCCTCTACGATGGCCTGACCGCCGACCAAAAGGAATTGGTCAAGCTCGGCGTGGTCCTCAAGGCCTGGGGCCTTCGTGGCATCAACCAAACCTTCGAGGTCGGGCGATGACTCCCCGCGTGGCCATGAAGAAGAAGGCGAAGGCCCTCCACCCCTGGCAGGTAGAGGCCCGGGCCTACGTCAAGAACTCGGGCATCAAGAAGCCGACGAAACGACAGATTATCCAAATCATCATCGACGCCGCTCTGGGAAAGAAGCCGTGAAGGCGAAGAAGCCCTATCGGCTAAGGAAGACGGCCAAGGAGCGCAACGCCGTGGGCGCTCACGCCCCGCAGACGCAGAGGGAGCTCGACAGTATTCCAGAGAGCATTCCCGGCGAGCTCAAGGCCTTGGGCGTACCCCTGATACCCCCGGTTCTCATCAACCCCGGAGACGAGTTCAAGCCGCCAAAGAAGAAGCGTGACACCGACCCCTGTGAGAAGGAGCTCTTCTTCCGTGGCAGTCTGGGCTCCAAGAAGGCCATCAGGACAGACCATCCAGTCGGGGAGACCGTCGAAGAGTTCTTGGCAAGGGGCGGCCAAATCCGTAGAGTGGAGCCCTGCGGAGTGAACCTCGGAGACGTCGAGGCCATCTCTGAGGTCAAGTTGGGCACGCGAAGCTATAGGGGGCGGTGATGGACGAACCGATACAGCCGTGCTGGCACAGTTCGACTTGTGTGGCCCTGGGACAGGACCCCGAGTGCTATGCGTGCAACACAAGTATTCGAAAAGAATCTAGGGCTTGGGAGGATGGCAGTGAAGAAGTCAAAGACCTCAGCTAAGAAGAGGGTGGCCGAGCATCCGAACTACGCCGAGGTCCTGGAGGTCTTGGACGAGCTTGACATCCCGGACAACGAGCGCCCCATCGTGCTCAGCCCAGAGCTTGACTCGGCCATCGTTGGAATCGAGCACGACACCATGCGCTTGGTCTACGACTACGAGGGAATCGTCAAGGCCTTCATGAAGGCCAACAAGTGGGACTACGAGACCGCCCTAGAGTGGACGGACTACAACACCATGCGGGCCATCCCGTACATGGGAGACCGGGCCCCCATCATCATTCGCGGGGTGAGGTCATGCCGCTGAGGTGGGTTGACGATTTCGACGAGGACATGGACGGCGATTCCACGGCCAACTTTGGGAGTGTAGTAGAGCTGAGGGTTGCCTCAACCTACGATGTCCGCCGCCCCTGGGAGTGGTGGAATCCCTCTGTCGAGGAATGGATTCCCTGCAAGACCTTGAACGCTGGGAAGCGGGCCAGCGAGGCCTGGGCTCGGCAGGAGCTGAAGCGAATCCACAAGGCGATGGGAGTCAAGCCATGAGTGATGAAGGCGAAGCCATTCTCCACGGGCTCGTGGCCCGACAGAAGCACGAGCTCAACGTCCTGAAGGCAAGGATTCACGAAATCAGAATTGATGCCGCGCACGCAGGCATCAGACACGCAATGGAGAACCTAATCCACCACATCGGGCCCATGTACGTCGGCGAGGAAGCCGCCAAGGTCGTGGCCCTACTAGAGCAGGAGGATAAGTCATGAGGAAGACCGCAGGACAGCAGAAAGCCCCAGAGTTTGAGGATGTGCTGACTGCCGTGAAGACATGGGTGTTTTACAAGATAGAGCGCCTCGACGAGACGACGCAGAACGCCATTTTCGGAGTAATCGCTGTTAGCGGTTTGGTGTTCCTACTCTGGTCGGCTTTCGTGTTCCTCATCGTGGACGAGCGCAACGATGGCTCATGGAAGCCCTATCCCTGGGTGGTCGCCTATAGGGTGGCCGCCGACATCCCTGCCCAGGCCAAGGCCGTGGCGTGCTGGCCTCTAAAGAAGGCCGTGGAGTGCTGTGTTCCCGGCTATGTTCCCGCAGACCAACAGCCCAGGGTTCATCGCATTGAGAATGAAATGGGGCTTAATCGCGGTGAGCGGCTCACCGTGATTGCCAAGGAAGTGATTCCAGCCAGACGCACGGCTTTTCCTATTATCGAGGCTAGCACCTATGACATCGAGCCCGCCGGGTCAGAGTATGTCGGTGACCGCATGGTCATGTACGTCAATGACAGGGGCCCCGAATACTACCTCGTAACCTACGCCGACAAGAGGGTGCGGGTCACTAAGGCAACCTGGGACGCCGTTGTCGTCGGAGACATCATCGACGTCAGTGTTAGCGGCGGAGACCTCCTAAGCGAGAAGGGGTCCACCAATAACGTCAACACCTTCCAGGCCGAGTTCGCTCTCCCCGACATCCCGTATCTTGATGACAAGAAGTTCACGCCAGAGAAGGTCTTCACCCAAATGGCTAAGCCCATTGCTGACTACTGCAACCGTGAAGCCGTGGCCTATAAGAGAAACTATGAGAGGGCCCGCAAGCAGGCCGAGAAAGAGGCTCGGGCGGAAAGGGACGAACTCGGATTCTGAGCGGCCCACAGAGTCAGCTAAACCGTTTAACTAGACCCCGTATACGAGGTACTCGATGGCTAAGAAGGCGAAATCGAAGGAGTGGTGGCCCCTAGAGGACAAGAACCTCCACCACGTCTGGAAGTCGTTGAAGATTGCCGAGGACGCCTTGCAGGTCCTCGGTGAGGCCCTGGAGAACTATCAGGCTGAGGCCAACAAGCAGGTCAAGGCTTTGCGGAAGGCGAAGCCGTGAGCAACGGATACCCGGACGGGCGCTCGGATTGCAAGGCTTGCAAGGGCAGTGGCTGGGTGCCCTGTCAGCGCAATGGCAGGCATTCCACGGATGGCTGTCGGTGTTTTGGCGACAAGCGTGTCGACGACCTCAGCGCACGACTGAGGGAGGTCTTGTATATGGCCGAGAACGCCGACGACCCCAGGCTGGCCTTGGCGGCCATCGCCGACCACATCAAAGACGTTCCGGGGATGAGGCTGTGAGTCCACACACCGCCAAAGAGGACTTGCTCAGGCAGGCCTTGGGTGCGGCCAAGGAGGCCCTGATGCACTACGTCGAGCAAGTCGAGCTCGAGGGAAAATCAGCGGGATACGGGCGAGGCGTGATTAAGTTCATCACCCAGACCCTAGAGATGACAAAGGAGGACTAATGTCTACTAACATCACAGTTGAGCGCGGCGACATCGTAATCGCAGTCGATGACATCCCCTTGGGCACTGACCCCGATAATCGCCACAAGCGGCTACTCGAGGCCATCGAGAAGATTGGAGAGGTCCTCGTGAAGGCGATTGCCGAGGACAACAAGAAGCCCGTCCCGTCTCCTCTAGTCATTCCGGGCGGGCCCACGCCTCCCTGGAACCTCGGCGACATCCCGCCCAGCAATCCCTATCAGCCCGGAATCTATGGTCCCAACATCATCTGTGAGGACAAGTCATGAGGTGGTACGGCCCCTTCGACGCGCAGAGGGCGAACCTTGGCGCAGTGACTGTCATCCTTGACTGGCACGTGAGCTGGCACGCCAAGGGTGACGACCCCTGGACCCTAGATGTGGTGTTCGCTGGTGTCAGGACGCCCTTGTTCGGCGGCGAGCACTTCAGGGATGAACAGCAGGCCAAGGATGCCGCCCAGGCGTGGGCAATCCAGGCCATCAGAGAGATGACCGATGACCTATACAAGGAGAACTAAAGTGCAAAAGCCACGACTGAAGATATACGGGGGCAAGTCAGACAGCCCAAAGGAAGTCGGCCATCACTGCGACTGCCCGTATTGCACGTATAGCGAAGAGGGTGCGGCCAGTGGACCCACGGTGGCCCCCATGCTCCCCAGGCCTGACCTAGAGGACAGGCTGTCGACTGTCATAGCCGAGTGCCTGAATTGCAAGATGTTCGAAGAGCCCCACACCCACCCCCTCATCGACTGCATTCTCGAGAACATCGGCGGCGACGTCGACAAGACGGTGAGGTTCATGGTCTTGTGCCCGAGGTGCATCACGCCGATGAAGCATCACGGCGGCTACGAGGCCCGGGTACCCGGTGTTGACTGGGAGGCCGAGGGCATCGTCAACTTCGCACCCGCGTCCCAGCCATCCTTTGACATCGAGCACGCCAGGGCAGAGGCCGAGAGGTTCAAGGAGTTCGCCTTTGAGCTAAGAGCTCCCGGAATTCCAGTCGAAGCCGTAATCCATGAAAAGAAGGAGAAGCCGTGACCAATCCCTATATTTGCCTGGCTTCCATGGAGGCCTGTGAGGCAGAGGTAGCCCGTCTCAGGCGGCGGGAGGCCCTATTAAAGGATTTCCTGAGGTGGCTCAGAGACGACAGCCGAACCCTGGAGGGCGTGAAGTTTGGTGCACAGGCCATAATGGATAAGCTCAGCTCTATGGAGGCCAAGCCGTGAAGCACTGGCAAATCATGTGGGCCATCTGTGCGTTCCTAGGATTCGTAAACCTGTGTGTGGGCAACGCCAACCTTTCCGCGACTTGGCTTGCGTCAGCCGCAGTCATCCTAGCCATCAAGGGCTAACAATGACCTCAGTTCTCCTGTTCGTTTTCTCAGTCCTGGTAATCCTGGCCTTCGCCCTCATAGCGGACGTAATCGCTTGTGCGAACACGCTTTTACCCAATTACGAATGGGGAGACCCCGCCCAGACACCAAGCAATCCGCCAAAGCGGATGTACGCCAATGCCCTAACCCCAGGCCTACACGCGACCATAGAGGTGTGCCCAGACTGTAGGGGCTCCCAGGGCCTCAGAGACTTCTACACGGGTAAGGTCATCTCGAAGTGTAAGGCCTGTCGGGGCGTAGGCGGTAAGGTTGTATATAAGTTAAGACCGGGGGTCTAGGTTTCAGATATAAAACCATACCCCAGATAGGCTCTGATATACGAGATGGTGGGGAATCCTGCGGGGGATGGTGGGGACCCGTGGGAGACCGTGGGTAGTCGTGGGTGGCCGTGGGGAAGATTTCCACGAAACCCCATGATTTCCCACAGCCGTTTGTCAATTTTTAGCAATCCGTCTTGACAAAAAATAAGTGTTGACAAAATCCGAGGCCTCGTGCTATGGTAGGGCCTCACTTGAAGCGGAGGTCAGACATGGCTAAGACCCACGGACACAACTACGAAGGCGAGACCGAGGACATGGAGAGCTACGAGCAGGCTCTCGCAGACCTCGGCGTGGAGTGCCCGGGGTGCGGGAAGGTCTACGCGGACGCCGAGCGCCCCGCCTTCGTCGACGTCTTCGAGCCCCTGTTCTGCGGGGCCTGCATGGCTGAGGCCGAGGCGCTCCCCGACTACGAGCGCCCGACGGCAGAAGAGACTCGGGCCAAGCTGGAGGGCTATGGCGTGCTGAGCCCTGATGAGCTCTGGGAGAAGCTGGCTCGCCAGCAGAAGGAACGCCGTTACGCCGAGATGGGTGACGACTACTGAGCTTACCGGGTAGTGGTGCGGCACAGCAAGCCCGGGGGTGACCTGAGTCCCCCATGCCGTGAGGAACTGAGCGCCTCGCCAGAGGTTGGCCCCCAGTGCAGTGGGTCCCCACCAAAGGCCAAAAGACTTAGGGCCCCGATAGGGCTACGGGCTCCCCGGTGAGAAGACCACCTATTCTCTGAGGACAGACATGGGATACGAGGAACCACAGATAGTGGACCGCACTGGACACGCTATCATGAACGTCTCCGCCGAGCATTGGCGCAGGCATAGGAGGGGGCTGTGACCAATGCCGACCTGTGGGGCACCGCCGCGATGGAGCCCTGGGAGCCAATGGCCTTGTGGATAGTCCTGGCCCTGTACGCGGCCACAGCCATCACGGCCTGGGTTCGCTGTGACCTCGACAAGACAGACTGTTTTGACGAGGGGAGCTAAGTCGTGGCGAGTAAGCGCAGGCTTCGTCGCACGGGAAAGCTGGACTCAGAGAAGGCCATAGCCCAGCGCCTTCACGCCAGGGGTCGCGTCTGGAGTCGCTTGGGGGTCGAGTTCAGCAAAGAGGACGCTCGGGGCGTCGTCTCTGCCATCCAGCACAACAAGGCAAAGTTTGTCGACCGCCAGTCGAACAGGGTGACACGATGGGCTATCGACATCCACGGCATTCCCTGCGTCTGCGTCTACGACAACAAGACCAAGGAGGTCGTTACGGTCTTGACAAATGAAATGGTATCGCCTAGCTTAGGCGAACAAGGAGGACAGCCATGACTGCAAAGAATCAGAAAGAATGTGTCGGAAATCCGTGGTCGGGTTCACCGATTCCGTTCACCCTGTTTTGCTTCGCGGCCCTGGTTGCCGTGGTTATCTTGGCCCGTGGGGACTCCCCGGCTCCGAAGGCCGTGGTCGCCCAGCCCGCACCCTGTCCGACCGCTGTTCCCTGCCCGCAGAAGTCCCAGCTCATCCATCCCTCTTGGGGGGCTGACCCCGACCTCGTCGTCATTTGGGAGGTCGAGGGCCAGGAGAGCAAACCCATTGCCAGGGACCGCATTCACTTCGTCCTAGATGACCGGGGCCTCTGGGCACAGAGCAGGTTCTATTTCGTGGTCTGGGATGAGCTTAACGAGGTCGAATCCCGATTCTCGACCTACGCCGAGGCCAGGACGTTCTTGGATAGGTCACGGGCTAAGCTGAGGAAATGAGGCCATGCCAACGCTTTACGTGACCATAGGAATCCCGGGAAGCGGAAAGTCCCGCTGGGCCCAAACCAAGACCGACGCCATCCTGGTCTCAACTGACGCCATCCGGCAGGAGCTCTGCGGAAACATCACTGACCAGACCCGGAACGCCGAGGTCTTCGATGTCGCCCACGCCGCCATCCGATGCCACCTCCTGGCTGGACACAATGTCGTCTTCGACGCCACGAATCTCCGGGGCTTTAACAGGGAAGTCCTCTTGAAGACCCTGCCGCCCTGTGATAGGGTGGCCGTCGTATTCCCCTGTGACGCCGAGACCGCCAAGGCCAGGGTGAGGGCTGACATCAGGGATGGCAAGAATAGGTCAGATGTCCCCGACCACGCCATCGAGAGGATGGCTCGCCTATTCGCTGAGGAAGTCAGTGAAACTGCTTTACTGGCAGAGGGATTCGACGAAATCATCTACATTCAGTGATTGTATTCTATTTCTCAGTAATCCTCTTACAGGCGATTAACGAGAAATGGAGTACAACGGAGGACAGATGAGGATTGTCGACGTCAGGACAAATGAAGACGGCACCGTAGACCTCATCGACGACGCCGGAACGGTATACAAGGACTGCTATCTCAAGTCGTGGAAGACGAAGAGCGACTACGGCCACGAGGTTACGATAGTCCTGTCAGCGGAGATTACGCTATACCCGGATGCCATCAAGAAGGCTCTGGGAATCGAAGAGGATATGCGTCCTTAGATAAATAGCATATCGCTCGGCTTACATCCGAGAGTCGGCGGAGCATAACCGTCAGGACGCACCACCTTCGTGGCCCCATCCGGGTATCGAACAGCCCTATGGGGTCTCTAAACCAACGCGCTGGCTCCGTTGGCGAAGACAAACCAGCATTACGCCTCCTTAGCTCAGTTGGTAGAGTAGCGGATTTTTAATCCGTGGGTCGCTGGTTCGAGTCCAGCAGGGGGCACCACATACGAGAGGGATGTCATGGACATGAGTGAAAAGGAAAAGTTGCTCACAGAGGCGGTAAACTCAGAAAAGGGTTTAGCCGCCATGGGTGAAGCCTTTGTGGGCCGGTACAAGCGGCTCATCTCGGGCTTCACGTGTAACAAGTGCGGTAGCACTGAGGTCTATTTCATGGGTGCCGTCATGTGGGGTCCCTATGGCGGCCATCGCCTCTGCGGGGGCTGTGGGGCCATTGGGGACCTCTACGAGAGCGTGTCTCGATGGCTTGTCGTCGGCACCAACTTAGAGACCGGGGAGGAGGTTCAGGGTAGCGGACAGCCCGCGTTCACCCACGACCTCAAGAGCCCGAACTACGGAAAGACTTTGAAGCGGTGGCGAATGCAAGGCGGGGAGTGGGTTGAGATTGAGGTCCCCGAAGACGAGAGGGTGAAGCCATGCAACTGAGGTGCCCAGAATGCGGGACGGAGACAGAGGGGGAACCCTGGGATGGCGGAGAATGTCCAAAGTGTGGTCTCGCGTACTTCTGGGATGAGACCCCGGCAGACGAAGAGTGGAGCGACTCGTGGGCTCACGCGGTCTCTTGGAACGCCGACGGCAAAGGTATTAGGTTCTGGTAGGTTTCGGATACTCTTAATTCTGGAGGAAGCACCATGAGTGCAGACGAACAGACACCCAGCAAGATAACGTTTGCGTGTAACGAGGTAGTCGTGCGGTGTACCTTAGAGGAGTCCTACGCCCTAGGCGAGCAGATGCTTTTGGTGACCTCTAAACTAGGTATACAGAAGCCATCCCGGATTCGGGCTCTGGCTGAAGCCATTCTGGAAAATCTAGATGCCGCCAATTCTCCGGGGAGTGCGCCCATCAGAGATAGGCTAATCCTATTTCCGCAGTTTCGGCTCTCTCCCGATACTCCGTATTCCCTAAACGGGAAGATTGAGTTGAAGTACCGGGACACTGACGGAGTATGGAAGACTGTAACCATAACGGCACAGGAGGCCTTCCTAAGGGAGGGTTCCGAGATTAGCCCAGAAGAGGCTAAGAACAGTCAAAAGCTGTATGCGTTGTGAGGACGGGGAGTAGCACATAGGGACTCGTAGCTTAAAGGCAAAGCACCCTGCTCATAACAGGGAGTATTCCAGTTCAACCCTGGACGGGTCCACACAAACGCTGGCGTAGCCCAACGGCAGAGGCATTCGCCCTAGGAGCGAATCAGTGTGAGTTCAACTCTCACCGCCAGCATCGCCACCTTAGCTCAGTAGTAGAGCAACCGCCTTGTAAGCGGTAGGTCGTCGGCGCAATCCCGACAGGTGGCTCCACTTTTGTTCTTGACAAACATTAGATGCACTGCTATGGTGGTCTCATTCTAAGGGGCCACGGGGAGCCCAGCCAATCTCCTGAGGACAGCCATGACTAAGAAGAGCGCAACGCGGGACGACCTCACCGATGTCCTGTTCACCGACCATCCCTTTGGGAGCCCGACCTACGAGCGTTCGGTCAGGCGAGCCCTCTCGGCCTATCGGAAGGCCGAGAAGAAGCCACGGGAGAAGCGCAAGCCGAGCCCCATTGGTGGGCCCACGCGGGCCGAGGTCAAGTCCGTGCTGGCCGATTCCCCGGTGTGGGCCTCACGCCCCATCCACGAAATCCTGGACAGCCGCCAGCTCGAGGCCTTCTTCAGGAACTTCAACCGCATCCCCACGCGTCAGGAGGCCTTCGTCTACAGGCAGGGCTGGCGGGGCGGCGAGCACTGCGAGGCCATGCGCGTCCTCGGACTGGGCGGGCACAAGCACATCGGAGGGAAGTCATGAGCGGTTCCAACTATCCCCCCGGCGTGACGGGGAATGAGCCCCAGATTGCGGGCTACGACGACGAGTGCGCGTTCTGCGGACAGCCGTGGGGGGAGGACCATAGCCACGCTCCCAAGAAGGCCAAGCCGAACAAGGACGCCCAGCGGTTCGCGTGGCTGACCAAGAGGGGGCTAAGCCTCGGCAAGGAGAAGGGATACTGCTTCGTCGTCTGGATGGCCTGGGATGGCTATAGAAAGAATATCACTGGAAAGTCGTTCCGGGATGCCATTGACGCCGCCATGAAACACGACAAGGAGAAGCGATGAACGCCATCATGTCCGTCCTCCTAAAACCCCTGGCCTTCTGGGTCATGCTGACCTCAGACAGCCACGGCGGTGGGATGTCGTGGGCCCAGTTCTGGAAGGCCCGGAGGTCCAAGTGAAGGCCGTGTGGTTCCCCTATGCCATGATGGCGCTCAACGTCGGCGCTTCCCTGACCTACTTTGCCGAGGGCAACATTCGACAGGGTATCTATTGGCTGGCCGCGTGCACGCTTACCGCCTGTGTCAGCATTCCCGGGGGGCAGTGATGTCTGCACTCACCTATGCTTGCTACGCCTTAGCTACCGTCGCCATGGCCCTCTTGCTCTCCTTCCAGGGGTATTACAAAGGGAGGCAAGACTTCTACGAAGGGCGCGTTGAGCGCCTCCGACAGCGCCAGAAGCGTAGGCTTTTGTATAAGCGTCTCTCTGGGCGGTGCGGGGAGTGCTATGGCAGTGGGAATGTCTTGGTCGACTGCCCCCAGGAGCCCTGTGATACCAGGGTTAGGTGCCCCCTCTGTAAGGGCGCGGGAAAGTCTAAGCCTAGGAAGAAAAAGTAATGGCACTCCGTGACTTCGCCACCAAGAGGGTGCCCGCACCCCAGGAGGACTACGACCTCGTCGACGCCGCCAAGGCCAATGCCGAGGACGTCTGGGCCCAGGAGTTCTGCGAGTCCATTGAGGCCAAGCTACCCCTGGGCCCGCTGAGCTCAAAGCAAAAAGAAGTATTGACAAAGATAGCCGAACGCGAATACGATAGGGATGATTGGATGGAGGGCTGGGAGCCTTTCCCTTGGGAGAGCTGAGATGATAGCCGGAACTCTGTTGGAGACTTTCTTAAACGGGCTTAGGGCCCATATCAAACACGGGGAGGAAAAGAACATGAACATCGACGCCAAGGAAATCACGGTCAACGGGGTAACTTACGTCCCCAAGGCGGACTTCGAGGCCCGCGTCCCCGCACAGCACCTCGATGGGCTGTCGTACCTCATCATCCGCACGCGGTCGGCGGGTGTCTTTGCCGGGTACCTGCTCTCCGCAGACCCCGCCAACCAGATGGCTAAGCTCCGCTTGGCTCGCCGACTCTGGTACTGGGAGGGTGCGGCCACGCTGTCCCAGCTCAGCATCGACGGCGTTGGGGCTCCCCAGAAGTGCAAGTTCCCCGAGGCCGTCGATGAGGTCACGCTCTTCGAGGTCATCGAGGTCCTTCCGGTCACCGAGAAGGCGCGGCTGAGCATCGCGGCGGTCCCCGTCTGGAGGGCTTAGGTCATGGCTGAGACAAAGAATAGTGGGTCCGGGGACGGGTCCGGGTCCGGGGACGGGTCCGGGGACGGGTACGGGTCTGGGTCCGGGGACGGGTACGGGTCCGGGTACGGGTACGGGTCCGGGTACGGGTCCGGGTACGGGTCCGGGGACGGGTCCGGGGACGGGTCCGGGGACGGGTCCGGGGACGGGTCCGGGTACGGGTCCGGGTCCGGGTACGGGGACTTTTCTGGAAAGGGTTAATGCCATGAGCGACAAGATGCCCGTAAACAAAATCAAGTGCGTGAAGTGCGGAGCCGTCATCGAGTCCAAGCACACCCACGACTTCGTGACCTGCAAGTGTGGGGCCGTGAGCTGTGACGGCGGCCAGGAGTACCAGAAGCGATGCGGCAACCTCGGCGATTGGATGGAATGGGACGCCGAGAAGCAGGATTGGGTGGCCTATGATTGGGGCAGGCCCGCAGAGAAAAAGTCTGACAAAGGCGACAGGGTGGCCGTAAAGCAAGGTCTACTAGACGGCATGGACTTCGCAAAGGCCGCCGCTATCGCTAACCTCCTCGGCCACAGTTACACCAGCGGTCCTATGACTGCTGAGGCCATGAAGGACTTGGTGTCGGGTCTCATTGATACCGTGTACCGCGACGGACTGACTCCGGGAGCCACGTGCTCGTCGGGCCGATTCACGGTGGCCGTTACGGACTTCGACAACGAGGGCCCCGAGGTCACACTAAGCTACCATCCCCTTGAGGTCACGGCCCTAGGCATTGGCACGAACGACCTCGACTTCATCATATCGTAGGACGCCATGAACCTCGATACCTACACTTGCTTGTGCGGGGTTAAGCCCTTGGCCGTCATGCGCGTGGACGCCCACGACAGACTCATGCACGACTTGCGAAAGCAGGTCGAAAGGATGGAGGCCGAGCACGCCGAGGCTTTGCGGTCAGCGCACCCCAAGCAGGACTGTGCCTGTGAGGCGTGGCAGGCCACGGCTGACGACTGGAAGGCCAGGGCTGACGCCCTCGAGCTCGCCCTCAAGAACCTCGTCATCCGGGTTACAGCCAATGGCAATCACTGCCTGGGCGCTCATCCCTGTGCTATGAGGAGCACGAACCCTCTGGTGAAGGAAATGGTAGCCGAGGGCCACACGTGCCTCTACTGCGACCAGAACGCCGCCCTGGCCTGGGCGGAAGCCGTGATGAAGTCAGAGAACGGGAATCCGCTGTGCTAGGCAACGCTAATCCCGTGGGCTACTACCACGGCCTCAGCAGGCCCATTGGAAAGAATATCGAGTGCCTGTGTGACCACCCGGGGTGTGGGAACGCCATAGACCGAGGCGAGCTCTTTGCCTGCGGGGGCACGCACGGCCAGAATGACTACTCCTGTGGGGGCTACTTCTGCGGTGAGCACCTCTTCAAGGACGTACCTGTGGGAGAGTCTTACGCCGAGGTCTGCGGGGCCTGCTACGGCAAATGGGCGGGCGTCAGGAACGGGACAGCGGTTAGCGTGTGGCGCAGGCAGTTGAAGCGACTGAGGGGGTTCTGATGAGCCGGTCTCGAAAGAAGCACGCCTTCGGTGGCATGGCGGGGAACTCCTCCGAAAAAGACCATAAGCAGAGGACGCACAGGAAGATGCGGGCCCAGGAGAGAACCGTGCTCGCCCACTTCGGCGAGGGCGACGAGGTCAAGATGCCCTACAAGGGCAGGGACGCCGTCAACCCCTGGGACGGCGCGAAGGACGGCAAGCAGGTCCTCGATGAGCGTTGGATATTTGGAAGAGACAAGATGACGGCCAAGCAGTTAGCCAGGGCCAGACACAAACTCATTGCTAAGTGAGGGAGGAAGTCATGGGAGTCTTTACCGGAGACGAGGAACCCACGGAGGAGGAGCTCAGTCGATGGATAAGGTTCATGGGGTTTCTGGCGGCGTGGTTCACGTGGTCGGCGGTAACCAATCCGAGTAACGCCGATTTCTTTAAGGTGTGGGACCTCTCGCGGATAATCATTTGCGGGTTCTTCTTTTTGTTTTGGTGGGGGATTTTCTCCTTCGCCAGTATCTACATCAGTGCCGCCATCTGGACCACCAAGAAACTTAATAAGTTTCGCTGAGACTGAGTTGCCTCTAAGCCACGCCCTGTGATAGACTCTGAGGCAGAGGAGGACATCAGATGAGCGAATCGAATACGCCGGGGAGTGAGCCCGAGGTCATCAGTTTCTTGAAGGCCATGACAGCCGACCTAATCCGACGCCCACAGGATTACAACAAGGCCGTGCTCATCCTGTTGAATGACGAAGGCGACACCTACAACCGAGGCATTGCGGTGACCGGGATGTCCCAGGTCGAGGTCGTCGGACTCCTGGAGTTCGTCAAGCACGACGTCATCGCAGACCCCGCTGGCAGTGACGACGACAACGGCGAGGACTGGCAGGGTATGCTCAAGAACTTCGGCATACCGCCGCCCCAGCACTGAGACCCCATAGGCACCCAGCCCGGAAAGAGCGAAGGATAGCGCCGTACCTCCCTCCTCACGGCGTAAGTCTGGGTGCCCTGGGTGGCTGTTTGCACAGCCATCCCAGATGCGAAGAGAGGACCTCTAATCGAGGTCCTCTCTTTGTTTCTTATGGCCGCCGGGATAATACTCCTTGGGCGGCGGTCTCAGGTTCAGTCGTCTCTCCACCTTAGCCCAGATACAGCTATCTCGATGGACTACCCAGTTGTCGAATTGCCTCTGGTCGTATCGCAATTCGTTGCCGCACTGCGGGCACCTCACCTGGGGCCTGAGCTTGGCGAGCTCGGCTAAGAGGTCGGCGTCCGCGCTCGGCGAGCCCTTATGCCACCGTCGGTCTCTCACGCTTTTTCAGCCTTCTTCTTTGCGTAGGCCTTGGCCAAGGCGATGCACTTGGCGCGATACTCGGGGTCGCTCCTATAGCGGTTCTTCCTGGTCTCACTAATCTCGGCCTTCTTCTTCTCGTAGTAGGTGGCGAAGTAAGCCTTGATGTGGGCCTTGTTCTTACGCCGCCACTCCTTGCCCTGCTCAATGGCGTGTCGGTCTCGATTGGCGTCGCGCTTCATAGCTCTCCTGAATAAGAAATCTCCTCACGCGCCTACATCTTATTTTTGACCTACTTTGTCAAGGCTTTATTTGTTAAGACGAACTGTCTTGACACAAATTGTTCTTGACGAATATCTGGGGTCGGTGGTAGGGTGGGTACCTACTGAGGAGGACGTCGTGACCAAAGAAGCTGAGAAGGATGTCTGGGCGGCTCTGCTACTCGCCGAGGAGCGCATCGCCGAGATGGAGCGGTGGTCTGGGATGCCAGAGGGCGCTACCCTGCACTTCATTCGAAAGACTGTCGAACAGCACGCCGATGTCTTCGCGGTTAGCGGAGACGAGGGAACCACGTGTTCGCTGTGCGGAGGACCGGCGTCCGCTATCCCCGGGCAGTGCGTGAACGCCCATTCATTCAAGGAGAAGGCCATGATGAAGGAATGCCATTGCATGGGAAGCCATCTCGAGCACGAGCACGCGCCCTGGAAGAGCTCCGCGCCGTTCGAGACCGGGAGGCCGCATTGACCGCTCTCGTCGAGCAGGCCATTCGGGCGCAGTGGTGCCCCAATCTCTGGAACCAGAAGGCACAGGCCATCCTTACACCGTGTGAGGTCAAGTCGTGAGCTTCCCCGAGTTCATCGGCAACCTAGTCATTGCGAGCACCGCTGTCGGCCTTTCCTGCGGGGCCGTCATCGCGGCCAGCGCGGGCGTGCGCTCCCTCTTCGACCGCTTCGTCGAAGCCGAGAAGGCGGCGGTCTGGAATCGCATCGGCAGGGAGCTCGTCTGCGATTCCCACTGGTACAGCGAGGACGCCGCCACCCAGGCCCTCATCGCCGAGTACGGTAGGCAAATCAGGGACAATGGAGCCGCCGATGTCAGCCAAGCCCGTCAGGTCTGGTATCAGGAAAGGAACAAAGAGAAGTTCCGTGGGTCGATTCAGGGGAGGAAGTCGTGAAGCCATCCTATGACGAGCTACGCAAGGCTTTCGAGGACCTCCTTGAGCACTGCTATGTTGAGTGGGACTCCGAGAGCAACCAGGACCACTGCCGGTGGTGCGGGGCCGTCGGCGACGACTGGGACGACGGCGTCGAAATGGCGCACAAGAAGGGCTGTGCGCTCATCACCGCCCATCGCGTGTACACCGACCTGAACGCCGACGACATTCGAGGGATGCACACCAGACTCTATAGGGAGGGCTGACATGGAACTTACGCGGGGGTACGAGGAAGACGAGATGCTCCAGAAGTTCTTCGGGGTGAGCTTTTCTGATATTCGCATGTGGGCCAGGGCGGAAGCCGAGGCTGGGCGGACACCTGACACTTTCGTCCTCCCACCCATGAAGGCCTTCACCTTGTATGGTGTCAAGGTGGTCTGTGGGGACCCAGAGACAAAGCGGTTGCGCTCTGACCTCAACTGGGCTACGCTGATGTGGAAGGCCTACAGGGCTCTTCTCACCGAGGCCATAGCCATCCTCGAGGCCAAGAGGGCCGAGAACCTCGACGCCGAGACCGGGCAGTTCTTTGCCCACCTTCAGCAGTACAAAGATAGCCTAGGAGGTCAGCATGCGTAGCTTACTCGTCTTACTCGCCCTGACGGCGTCACTGGGGGCCGGGGTCTGGGATAGTGCTGGCGACACGACGAACTTGCGTGTCGTGCCTTCCACTGCGCTCCCACCGATTACCGATGTCCGAGATGCCTTCTTTCGGACCACTCCTATCCACATTCGCTGGGAGACCGAGACGGCCTTCGACGCCAGCGAGGTCGCGGACTTCCTCGACACCCTGGAGCCCTGGCAGGCCATCTATGCCAAGGTCGTCAGGCTGGATGGCGGATGGTGGATTTTCTATCCCGTGGACGCCAAGACGAAGAAGGAGAAGAAGCCGTGAGCCCAGAGACCCAGCAATCCGTGTTGAACGTCCTTCTGATTGCCGTCTACGCCATCGTCTGCTTTGGCGTGGTCTACACAGCCATCGCCGCCACGACGCCCAAGAAGACGACAACCTATCTGGTATCGCAGTACGACACCAAGGGCAACCTAAACCAAGTCCTGGTAATCAGGGAGCCCGGGGTCACATTCACGCCCAGGGGTAAGACAGTTGTTGAGGTGGTGCCGTGAATAAGCACCACTACTTCCTCGCTATGCTCGGCGGAATCGCTAGTGCGAGCAAGGACAATTCGACCAAGGTTGGATGTATCATCGTGGGACCCGACAACGAGATTCGGTCCACGGGGTACAACAGTTTCCCCAGGGGCATCGACGACAACCGCGCCGAGCGACAGGATAGGCCGCTCAAATACTTCTATGTCGAGCACGCCGAGCGCAATGCCGTCTACAACGCCGCCCGGGTGGGCATCCCACTCAAGGGGTGCCGCATCTACCAGGACTTCTGGCCGTGCGCGGACTGCGCGAGGGCCATTATCCAGGCAGGCATTATCGAAATCGTGGTAAGCGGGGACGGCATAGAAGGAAAGACCCAATACTGGAATGAGCGTTGGCAGGCCTCCATTGAGGCCTCGAAGGCCATGCTCGCAGAGGCCGAGGTCAGATTCACTATTGTTCCCAAGGAGTAGGACATGAGGCTCACCACGCAAGCCCTGGCCCTCCAGACAAAGGGGGGACGACCGAGGCGAATCAAGGTCAAGGCTCTTGACGGCGGCCTGTTTACCGTTCATCCAACGGTCAAGGCCGACCACATCAAGTTCATCGACCAGCTATCGAAGACCAACACCCTGCCCTACGTAGCCGTGGCCCGGGATTTCGCCTTGACACAAAAGGCCACGGGTAGGCAAATCCTTTCCGGCATCTACTGCGAGGCCAAGGCCATGGAGGCCGCCGTCATTCTAGCCAAGTGGGCTGGGGAGGCCCTGGACTTCAACAGGGTCCGGGATTTCACGGTAAGGAAGCAGTACATGGTCTCGAGGGCGCTGGCCGTAATCGTAGTCGGGCGGAAGCTGGCAAAGGTGAGCCCAGAGGTCAAGGACTTCCTTGCGAAGATATACAGCAGGCTCGACGACAGCGTTGACGCCAAGAACAAAAAGAGGGCTAATTAAGCCCTACCCCCAAACAGGAGGACTTCAAGCCGTGGCACTGAGGTCAAGGAACCACTATCTCATCGTCGAGCCCGAAGCCGAGAACATCGGGGCAACCGAAGGAGGCCTGTTCATCCCCGAGACCTCACAGACGCATTCCCAGCGCGGCACCGTAATCGCCGTGGGTCCGGGCAGGCGAGACAAGAAGGGCGGTTACAAGCCCCTGGCCGTAACGCCGGGGACCAAGGTCTTTTACCACAGGCACGCCGGTCACGTACTCGAGGACGGCGGCAAGAAGGTCTTTCTCATGGAGGACAGCGACGTATTGGCATTGGTCTAGCAAGGAGGACAGCGATGGTAGAGGCGCAAATCGTGGCATGGGTACGCGAACACGAAACCGAGCTCAGAGAGGAATACATCAAATTCACTGACAAGACGAAGGTGCAGATGCCCTTCGACAACTTCTGCCAGCACGCTTTCTGGCAACCCCCGTTCACCATGAAAGGAGCCCCAGCCCAATGCGTAACCACGTTATCGCGCTAGCCGCCCTGGCCGCCGTGGCCAGCGGGTGCTCGGCGCTCAACACAATCAAGCGGGCCGACGACGCCATGACTGTCGTCGAGGCCGTCGAGCAGGTCGCCCTTCACCAGTACGGCGGCCTCAAGTCGTCCCAAATCTGCTTGCCCGAAGGCAGTCAGAGGCAACGCGCTGTCGTCATCGTGTCCCTCATGGGCTGGCAGGCCCAGGAGGCCAAGCCCGGCGAGCCCTGTCAGAAACTCATTTGGAAGGAGAAGTAGTCGTGGGTAAGAAGAAGAAAAAGACGAGCAAGAACATCCACCGCATCGTAAAGAGCGATGGCATGGTGAGCTGGAAGCGCATGGCTCCCAAGATTCAGCTCGGCACCCAGGTCATCAAGTAGCAAGGCTTGACAAAGGTTCGGGTCGCGGATAGGATTGACTTGCGCGTTTGACTAGCGGTTAGTCACGAGGTCCATACCCTCGCCAGCCCGGTTCAACTCCGGGACGCGCACCCACTAAACCCCGCGCTACATCTGGAATGGTCACCCAGTCAGGCCCACGACCCAAAAGGGCGGTAGCGCGGGGCTAATTTTGTAAGAGCAACACCCACCCATTCTTTGGAGAACGCCGTGAACCACGTTGGCCTGTACGGAAAAATCGTAGAAGAGCTAGTGACCCTCGAGGAAGACGACGAGGGCTCGCAGGTAAACTTCACGGTCTCAAACCTTAGGCGCGTGGGTGCCGACGACAGGGAGCTCACCTACGTCCCCGTGCGGACCTACGACTGGCTGGCCGAGGTCGTCAGTATGAACGCCAAGAAGGGTGACTTCGTCCTCGTCGAGGGCAAGTTGGCCACCCTGGACGGCGAGGAGGGCTCGGCGCTGGGCATCGAGGCCAACCGCGTGATGTTCCTCGACCAGCGCAGGCTGGCGTTCCCCGAGACGAGCTGGCAGGACCGCAGTCGAAATCGGGGCTAGCCTCAGTGGCTAGTAGGAAAATGGTAACCCCAGCGGATTGTTAATCCGCCGCCGAAAGGCAGTGTTGGTTCGAGTCCAACCTAGCCAGAAGTAAGAAGAGCCGACCAATCCTTCGCGGGTCCCCTGCCCGGGGGTAGGTTCTTCTAAAGAAGAGAAGGTAGCCCAGTGGGCTACCTTCTCTTTGTTTTACGCCGTAACAAAAATATAACGATTTTCGTTACAATTGGCTACCGACATGAATTTACTTTAGTACGGCGAACACGTAGTAACACTAGGTGTTACAGCGCACAGATTCAATTAGTCAGATTTGGTACTTGCGGTGCTCGGGCTCGGCTTCCAGGATTTCTAGGGACCTGCGGCGGAAGTCAGCCAAGAGGTCCTCGCAGAGCTCGTCGTCCTGCAAATTGCCGAGGTCGCAGAGGAGCGCAGAGATGAGGTGGTCACACTTGGACTGCTGATTATAGAAATCAGTAAGTCGGTCAATCTCGGCATAGCAGGCCATGAGGTGCTTGTCGGCCTCCAGGGGCTTCATCCAGAGGTGTCCGACCTCGGCCCGGTTCAGCTTCTTGAAGTCAGTCATGGTTAGTCTGCTCCTCTTATCTTCCATTCGTTTGTTGAACGCCCAGACTCGCTTTGAAGTGGACGCCCGCCGGGCCGCGCAGTACACGCAGAACCTACGCTGAGTCCCCCTATGGCTCTCATAAGGTAGCCTGTCGTCACACCTTTCGCAACGCCTCGGTTTGAGGCTCACAGCAAGGCCTTCCTGGCCACGGCCACGGCATCCCTGAGGCCATTGTAGTTATCGCATTCGCGGACCAAGGCCGATAGCAGAGATTCCAGAGCCCGGGTCTTCGTGGGCTCGGGGTGCCCGCAGTACGAGCGCCCACTCGGAGACCTGACCACGGCGTGGACGTAGCCCTTACGACCGTCTGTCTTGTAGTAGGTGACCTTCATGGCTTCGCCTCCACGCGCTGGAGCGGAACCCAGTGAGCACAGCGCCGACAGAGGTGAAGGCCACAGCTAGTCGAGACCTCGAAGAACGGATTCGTGGGCTCGTAGATGATGAAGTCATGCCCCCAGACAAAGCAGATGAGCATTTTAATCACTTCTTCCTCCTGAGGTTTTTCTCAATCTCTGTCGTCCGCTTCTCAAACTCGCGGAGCTTAGCCTTGGTCATTCTCATCTTGGCGGGGTACGCGCACAGCTTGACCTTAGGCACGACGGTAGCCCAGCAATCCACGCCGGGCTTCAGCGGGGCCACGTACTCCGCGCTCAGCTTCAGGATGGCGTCATAGCCTGCCGTAGTCAGGACCTTCAGGGGCGTCGTGGGCACCCAGAGGACATCGTGCCTATTGGCGGCCATGAGCTTCTCAGTAACCCACACGGCTTCATAGGCGGTGTCGAAGAAGTATGACTGCTGGCGTCTCAGGCGTCCCATCTCACTTCCCCCTGGAGTAGTAGAAGTAGAACAGGCCACGCATGGCGTTCTGGTGGAAGCGAATCCGCAAATCGCCGCCGGGCCACGTGATGATGTATTCGTCGGCGGTCCTGGCGAATTTCTTGATGCGGACCCCCGTGACCACCCTGCCCTCGAACATGGCCTTCTGGGTGTGGACGCTCATGCCCTGTATCTGGCCGGTCTTGGCGAGATGGGTGACGAGGTTGAGGAGCTTCTTGGGCGTAGCGGGCACCCTGATTTCTCCGGTTCCCGGGTGCTGGAACAGGCGGAGGACGGCGCGGTGGCTGACGGCCAGCATGGACAGCCCCTCTTCCAGGGTGTCGCAGTAGAAGGCTTCGTCACGACCTGCGGCGAAGGATGAGATAATCACTTAAACCTCCGCCAGCACGAAACCCAGAGGTCTACTAGCCAGTCCCGGATTTGTTCGGCCAGTGTGGGTTCAACGGGCCTGGGCTCAAAGAGTTCGCCGTCTGGCCCGCACCCGTTATTGGTATCCACGGGATTGCGGGCTTGGGCGCATCTCTCCTGGCCCCTGTGGCGCTCGTCTCCGGTGACGGGGTCGACGAAGGCGTACCGCTTGGCGTTGCACAGCGGGTACCACTCGTCCCCATTCCAGTGCTTGCACGTGATGCAGGTCTTCATTCCCAGTCCCCCTCATCGTCTGCGGGTTCACCGTCAAGTCTTATGATTAAGTCAATGACGGCCTGTTGGGCATCCATCTCTGTTTGGAAGTTACCGAGTCTGTGATGCCTGTCACATCCGGGGAAGTCATAGCCGCCGACCTCGACCCAGATTCCATTGGGGCCGTACTCTACGGTCAGGCACCCGCTACCGCACTTCGACGGCCCGCCGAACTTGTTGGTCAGCTCGTATAGCCGCTTCTGCATGTCATGCCACTTCACTTGTCGTCCTCCTCTCCCTCGGTGACCACGCAGTAGAGGATGTAGAACGCCCACGCCAGGACGAGGGTGCCGACGATGTTCCACACGGCTAGGCCTCGGCGACGGCGAAGATGGCCTTAACGGGGACCGCCGTGAGGGTCGCCTCGCCATCCCTGAAATTCGTGGACTCCGCCAGCGAGTACACGACATGGTCGCCGATGGCGACGTCGATGACTCCATTTCCGATGTCCGTGACGACACCCATGGCGTTGTGGGGTGTCACCTTCTCTGTGACCAAGATGAGACCAGAGATGGTCTCCGAGGCCTTGCTATCGGGGTTGACAAACACATAGCCGGGATAGGGCTTCATATCAGACCTCGCATTCAACGCTGTTGGGGTCGTCGAGGACCGCAGAGAACACGTTGGCCCCCTGAATCTCCTGGGCGTTCACCCAGTTGTCGGCGGCGGCAAGACTCGAGAAGACGCCACCGACCTCCGCTCTGTTGGTGAGGCCGTCGGGGTAGCTGACGACGTACACCTTGGTTTTCTTGGCTTTTGCCACGACTGCCCTCCTGTGGAAGAGTGTTCTATACCATAGAACGTAAGACCTTCCTCTGTCAATACCTATTTTGGGGTGAAAACCTTGTGGTCATAACAGAGAAAGACCTAGAATGCGAGATGAGGGCGGGAGACACACCACAGCAGAGGTCAGACATGTTCAAGCTCACGGGCACCATGGAAGTCGTCAAGGTCGCCAAAAGCCTTTCAGATTTGGAAGGATTCAGGGTTGCGGCCAAGAAGTCGGGTGTCGACCTCGAGGCCGCCGCGAAGACCCACGGCCTGAGCATCCAGGCGAGCTCAGACAAGGTGCTCTTCTTCCGCGCCAAGATGCTGGGCTACGACCTCCCCAATGGCAACGGCGACAGCATCCCGCGCATCTATGCCTCTACCTTCGGGCCCTCCTTCATCGGCCAGCCCCTCGACGTCAACCACGAGACCGACCCCGAGCACATCATTGGCAAGGTGCTGGCGACCTTCCACGTAGAGGTGCCCATCAACGCCGCCCAGGGCGAGGAGCGCATCATCGGCAAGAACGCCATCGCTGACCTCGATGACTCGACTTCTGAGCTCCAGCTCGAGGGCATCTGCATGATTGACCGCACGACCGCCCTCGGCAATGACATCGCGGCCAAGCTGGTCAGCGGTGTCCTGAACTCGGTGTCGCAGGAAGCCAGCACGGAGTACGCCGAGTGCTCGGTGTGCGCCCATCGCGTGAACTCTCCGCTCGAAGCCATCTGCGCCCACATGGAGTCGGGGTCGATGATGATTCAGAGCTTCCAGGTCGAGGGCAAGGCGCACAAGGTCCTGGCCTACAAGGTCCACCACAATCCCGTGGGCACCGGCCTGGGTGTGGTGACCGTGCCCGCCTATGACAAGGCCAAGGTCAGCGACGTCGTGGCTGGCCAGGAAGTCAAGGCCGAGCAGAAGGTCGAGGCCGCCGAGAAGACCGTAGAGCTTCCCGTCAAGCACATCAAGGATGACATCAAGGAATTCGACGAGGTCGCCGACATCGTCAAGGAGATGAAGAAGGACGACGAGAAGGTCTTGAAGAAGGCCGGTGAGCCCGTGAAGGAAGACGAGAAGGTCGAGGCCGCCGCTGAGATGAAGTCGCGGGGCTGTGGCAAGGACCTCGAAGAGGGCCGCAAGTGTGGCGTCCTCACGCCCCAGGGCACGACGTTCTGCTCGGAGTGCTTCGCCAAGGAGCACCCCATGAAGGAAAAGACCCCGGAGACCGCCGAGGAGCTCCTCAGCAAGCCCATGCACGAAGACGTCAAAGACATCAGGTCTGCCTTGGTTGCCATGTTTGGCCTCTCGCGGGCCTACGCCAATACCAACGCTCTTCTCGCCAAGGTGAACAATGCCCTTGAAAAGTCTGGTATTTCTGTTACTGCTGGTCGCCTACAAGGTGGTCAAGACGCAGTTGTGCGCGTTGCGGGCCTTGCTTCTCTGGCTGGACGCCAGTACAAAGAGGTCTGCGACGCCTTCTGGATGCACGCCGCCCAAATCGACCCCGCCGTCGACGCCGCCATCAAAGCCAAGTCGGGCTCGGCGAAGGCGCTGAGGGCCGCCGCCGCTAACCTGAGTGCCGAGGCCAAGGCGCTGAGCCCGGCCTGCCTCATCCCGGTGACCCACCTCATGAAGGAGGACCGCGAGCCCAAGGCTCTGCTGGCCGCCCTGGGCCGCGCCCTCGACCTCCGTGCCTTCCTTACCACAGCCGCCCCCTCTGAGTTCAGCGCGGACTACCACAAGGCCGTGACGGCCCTCCGCGCCCTCTGCGCCGAAGGCAAGACTGAGGGCATCAAGGCCCACCTGAAGGTGCTCTCGGCCTTCGAGGCCAAGCTGACCAAGATTAACCCCCTGGCTTTTGGCGTCAGCGGCCCCCTCGAGGCTACCCTGCTCAAGTCGGGCTTCGTCGCGGCCAGCGTGGCCTTCGACGAGACCACAGAGAAGGCCGAGGCCGTGCTGGCCTTCGTGGCCCCAGAGAAGGTCAAGGAGCCCGCGAAGTTCTGGATTCCGTCGTCCAAGGGTGGATATACATTGTTTATCCACGCCGACGGCACCGTTGAGCGCATTGCCGAAGACGGGCCGAAGCTCAGCGGCGACGAGGCCAAGGAGCCCGAGGTCGAGGCCGCCCGTCTCGAAGACATGAGCGACGACCAGCTCAAGTTGCTCAAGAAGGCCTGGGAGGACGCCAAGGCCAAGGTAGCCGAGGTCAGCAAGGACGCCGAGAGCCTCAAGCTCATCGACTCCGAGATTGAGCAGATTGGCAAGCACATGGCTCCCGTGAAGGCCAACAAGGGCGTGGACGCCAAGTCCTTCGAGGCCAGCCTCGCCCTCATCGCCGACCCCTCGTGGGTGAGCACGGTTGCCCATATCGCCGCCATGGGCATCAGCTTGGGCACGCTCCTCGCCATGCTGACGTCGCCCAAGGACAAGTACGACAAGTACCTCGAGGGCATGTCGGGCTTGGCCGAGGACACCAAGGTCGCCATCAAGAAGGAGCTCGACGCCCTCCGTGCCCAGGCCGAAGTCAAGGCCGCCAAGATGAGCAAGGAAGGCCGGGAGGCCGTTAGCAAGGACGTCAAGAAGTACGTCAAGCACGGCAAGCCCCAGAAGCAGGCCGTGGCCATCGCCCTATCGAAGGCCCGCAAGGCTGGCTACAAGGGCGCTGAGAAGGTCAAGGCCTCCTATAACAACACGTGGCCCATGCGCGACCGCATCACCTACTACACCCCTGAGGAGCTCGGTCTCCCAGAGCTCAGCGTGAAGTCCGAGGGTGAGACCGTTTACCGCCCCAAGTTCGTGGGCGAGTATGTCGACCACAACGGAGTCTCCCCGACCTACAAGCAGGTCGTCGATACCACCGAAGACCCCATCATCGCCTTCGGCCACTACTGGGGCGGCGGCAAATACTACATCTCTACCCTCCTCAATAGCGGCCTCCCCAATGGCCTCGACCTCTACGGCGGCGATGACAGCGCGGACAGCAAGATTCCGGCCTCGGAGTCCGTTAAGCTCGTCGAGTACCTGAAGACCAATCTCAAGGCCATCAAGTCGGCGCTCGAACTGAAGCTGGCCGAAAAGGCTACCGACGCCGAAGCCGACGAGAACCGCCGCGAGGACGAGCTCGGTGGCGTGGTCTCTAAGGAGCAGGACAAGAACACGTTCAACACCGACAAGCCCTCCAAGTAAGGGGCGGCAGTCGTGGAACTCAGCGCCAGTGCTCCCGCGTTCAAAGCCAGGGGTCCCGAGGAAATCGGGGCCCTGGCTTTGTTTTGTTCCGAGGTCGCCTCGGAGGTCGAGAACCCGGATGGCGATTTCGCCGACTACGACCTCGACGGCTTCACGGCGTCCCGCCAAGACATCTTAGAGACCGTGCCCGCAGAGTTCGCCAGCGGAGACGTCGACATCAGGGACCACATCGGTGACCTCATCCTAGAAGTCTACGATGTCTTTACAGTCCTGGATAAGTCCTGGGGAGGAAAGCTAAGCGTAGCCGACATCTATGCCGAGTTCGGCGAATCTGGTATCGTAGACCTCGTCATGGGTGAGGCCGGTCACGGAATTTGGTTCGGCCACGAAGACGACCAGAAGGCCTTCTTGGCCACGCACGCCGTCACCTATGAGACCAGCCACAGGCTTGAGGGCGCGGCCTATGACGAAGCCTGGACGGCGCTGACCGAATACGTGAGGAAGAACTTTGGCGGCGGTGAGGATGACAGCGCCGAGCCCACACCGGACCCCGTAAATCCCGATGCCAAGGTCTTAGTACACGCCAAGGCCGTACCTGATGTCACTGAGACCATCAATGGCCACGAATACGTAGTTAAGTTTTTAAAGCAGAACTACACGGGTGGCTCGATTTATTACGTCTTCGAGAGGTTCCTGGGCCCAACCGGGGACTTCGACAAGAGGGTCGGAGTATTCGCCATTAACCCGCAATCCGACAGGACCTATTCCTGCATCTGTTCCCCCGTGGACGCCTCGGGGGAAATCGAGGTAAAGAGCACGAACAACTTGGGCTCATTTGATACCGAAGAGGACGCCTTTGCCGAGGCCCTGCACGAAATTGACATTCTAATCCACAGGGAGCCCGAGGTAGAGGCGAAGGCCGATAAGCCCTACGGCCACGACATTTTCGCCGAGGGCTCGGACGTCTTCGAGCGTGCGGCCATAGCCCTAAGAGAGGACCTCAGCGGGACCTATGCCACGGCACACGGAGACTATGTCGTCAAGATGTCAGACAGGGAATACGATGGCCGGGCGTTCTACAACGTTTACAGGCCGGGTAGCAACAAAGACAGGATTGCGTGGGTAATCATAGCCATGCGTATGCCTCCGGGTCTTGTCAATCTAGACCAGTCCCCAGACCAAGACCTCTACGAGGCCAAGTTCTTCTACGCCGACAACGGAACCATCAAGGAGCGATACCTCGAGGACCCCGGAAGCTGGATGCGTGACGGCTACGCGACCCCCAAGGACGCCCTGACCGAGGCCGTGCTCCTCCTCGATTCTGTGCTCAACAAGGACAACGAGATTAGGGCCGCCGCAGGCACGTTCTCGACGACAGACCAGGGAGACGGCACGCCCCAGGGCTGGAAGACCGAGAACAAGACTGGCATGGATTCAGAGGAAAGCCAGAAGCACGGCATCCAGAAGGAGGAGTCCAAAATCCTCCTTGAGAGGGACCCCAAGCGCGTACAGAAGAAGGTCAAGACGACCTATCGAGACACCAATGTCCCGCTGAACAGGGACTTCCTCGGCAAGGGCTACGAGCACGGCGGCGACCCCAAGGAATACCCCGTCGGCCAGGAGGGCTGGTGGAGCCAGTCTACCAAGGACTTCTACTACGCGCCCAACGAGCCCAGCACAAGCTTTGCCGGTGGCCTGACTGCGGTAAGTGAGAAAGAGCGCATAGCGCACTTCCACAAACTCCTCAAGCGCGGAAATCCCGAGGACCTGCGATTCCTCGCCCAGGCCCCCGACACCCCAGAAGACATCTTTGAGGCCTTGGCGGAACGCGGGAACGCTGATATTTTGGAACGTCTAGCACGAAACGATGATGTGCCCACCGATGTCCTCAAGACTGCCGCCGTCCGAGCCCTGACCTTGGGAGCCGATGGCGAGGACGTCCTCAGGGCGATGCTCTATAACTCAAACGCTGACGCCAGTGTCCGCGATGTCATCGCTGGGGGCATAGACAGATACGATAGCCTGTCCTATAAGTTCGTTGATACGATGGGCGGCGAGGCCATAGACTCAGAAAAGACTTTGCTGAAGCTGGCCAGCTCTAAAAATCACCACACCAGGACACGGCTGGCCACGGTTAACAATCTCCCGGACTCCGTGTACCACACGCTCTACGAGAGCGGGGACCCCGCCATCATCGCTTCGCTGGCCAGAAGTGAGGGCGCTCCGCGCTGGCTCGTCGACTCCCTGCTGTCCTACCAAGGCTCCGCCGAACAGGACATTCGAATTGGGTTGTCTATTAACCCCACCACCCCAGTTGACGTTCTGACAAACCTGTTCATGAATTCCGATAACCCCGAGGTCTTGGAACGCTTGGCGAGGAACACGAGCCTTCCCGTAGAGGTTATCTCCAGGCGGTTCGCCACAAACCCCATCAAAGACAAAGAAATCCTATTCGGTCTCGTGCGGAACAATAACAGAACGCCCTCGGATGTCATCGACTACGCCGTAAGGAATGCGGGTAAGTCTAAGGGGTTTTACGAGAGCGCGGCAATCCACCCCAATCTTAGCCCGAAGACGGCGGAGTTCCTCTATGCCAAGGACAGAGACTTGGCCGGTAAGTTGGCGATGAACGAGAACACCCCAGCTAAGGTACTGGCGGCCATTTACGCCGAAGCCATAAAGCTAGGAGGGGAGAACACCGATGATGGCTTTGAATTGATTAATCATTTGTCGGATAACCCGAATACACCCCCTAAGTATTTGGCCGCGATGTTGAAGTCGGGCTTCTCCGGAATTAGGGATAACGTCGCCGGGAATCCGGGGACGCCGGAAGCCGTCTTACGAGAACTTGCGACTACCTCGCATACCACTAGAAAAGCCGTCTACCGTAATCCCAAGTGCCCAGCCGACCTCAAAAAGGAAATCAGGCAAGACTTATTGAAAATAACCGACCAGCCCACAGAGGACATAAATCCCGACGTCAACAAGCCCATCCCCAAGGATGTCAAGTCGGGTGACCAGCTCTACAAGACCTTGCTCATGCGTCAGGAACTCCTATACAAATATCGGACACTGAAGGAGCAATACGCGGGGAAGACACCTCCCCCGGACTCCAGGCTCCCCGTCCTGGAGTTCGAGGCAAAAAGAGTCCAAGACGTGTGCATTGACTACATCTACAAGATTATCTTCGACTGGCGACGCACGCGGCTCGGCGACCGCGCCAACCGCATTGTAGAGATGGAGCGCAACGAGTCCATCCTTGAAAAGCTGAAGGCCGCCAAGGGGACGAGCATCGACGCCCAAGCCGAGGCCATCGAGCTCGGCTTGAACACCATCCATTCCAGCGGGCAGATGATTGAGCACCTGGGCCTATCCGTGGTCCAGCTCGACCACCTCTCGGACATGGATACCACGAAGTGGGACAAGCAGTTGGAGTTCATGGCTTTCAAGTCTGGTGAGCGCACCCAAGAGAACAGGGTCATCAAGACCCCTAATGGCTCTTACAAGGCCGTGATTATCTATATCGTCTTCGAAGACACAGATGCCGAAGGCAATCCGGTTCCCCGCTATGTCTATGTTAGCGCACACGACTTTGAGGGCCTGTACGCGGATTCCAGGGCTACGGCCACAATCACGCACAGGTTCTCACCGGGGACGGTATCGAATGCCGTCTACGAGCCCGCCTTTATGCTATCCCTGGCCGACAAGGATAATGTCCTAATCCCTGTCCACCCCTCAGAGCACGCCCAGTTCGTCACCGCCGAGGACGCCGTAGAGGAGTCGCTGGCCGAGATTAGCACGTGGTACGAGAGAGCCCTGGATACCATAGCCCAGAGTAAGATTTGAGAAAGCCATGACAGCACGGCCCTAAATCGCTATACTGGGCACAGACTTAGAGCACCCACCGGAGACCAGACATGGAAAAGAAGATTACCGCCAAGCCGCTCGCCGAGACCATCGACTTCAAGCCCGGCGACCGCATTCGTTACACCGACCCAAGGCATGATGCCGCCATGGTCGGCACGGTCGTCGACGTCGAGAAGGGCTCCGAGAGCGGTGACTACGTGCAGACCGATTGGATGTCGGTGAAGTGGGACGCCACGGGTAAGACCGAGGTCATCCACTTCACGAGCCCCAAGCTCGACACCATGGAAGTTGTGGCGGCCTTCAACCCAGACAAGGATTACGATGAGGGAAAAGTTCCCTGCGACATGTGCAACGGCTTAGGCGAGGTCCACTACGAGGACGGCATCGAGAAGTGCCGAACCTGTGCGGGAACGGGGAAGCAGAACGACATGGGCATGCACGAAGGGCTGGCTAGGCTGGGACTGAAGTCTTCCGCCCCATACAAGGCCCAGACCCCGCCGCCCGCCAAGGCGTACAAGGACGGCGACAAGTTCTTCCCCAGGGAGGGCCTGTACCCCTCTGGCAAGCCAGCCAAGGTCAAGGACCTTGCGAAGCCCGGCGCTAAGAAAACAGAAGTAGCTAAACCCAAGAAGGTCGAAGGAGAGAAGATGGATAAGCCCGTGTTCAAGTCAGCCAAGACCTACGCCATCGCCGCCGCCGAGGTCAGCGCCCAGGACAAGGCCGCAATCGACAAGCTGTTCACGCGCCCCGCAGGCATCTCAGACGAGGAGTGGTTCGACCGCGTGTACAACATCCACTTCGACATCGAGGACGTCGAGATGGACTTGCCCAAGCGTGCGGAGTCCTACATCGACGAGAAGACCGCGCAGGCCATCCACGCCTTCACGCCCGAGCAGGCCATGAACATCTACACCTCCCGGGGATATGACAAGATGCGTGAGACCTCGAAGAACCCCATCGTTGACGAGATGCTCCAGTGGATGCTACAGACCTACCGCAGTGGGAAGCCGCTGAACATCACCAGCGAGGGGAAGCCCGCAGAGAAGGTTTCCTGCACGGACGAGAAATGCGGTGGCCGGGGCTGGCGGCTCTACAAGAGCGGTGAAGGCGAGGTCTGGGATACCTGCGAGGAGTGCAACCCCGGAGCCAAGCGCGTTCCCCACAACCCACCGATGAACGTCAAGTCTGCCAAGGTCAAGGCCGTCAGCGAGGAAGGCAGTGACGAACACCTCATGGTCTGGGACGCCGTCTGCGAGACCTTCAAGGTTGAGCACGACGACATCACCGTGACCCCAGACGACCTCAACCACGGCTACACCGTAGAGGGACTTCCCGACGGCGACATCTTCGTCTACGTCAGCTCGGAAGACGCCGAGTACGCCGCCCTCGACCGCGTCCGCGAGGACCTCAAGAACGACCCCGAGCTCTTCAGCCAGGATTGGCTGAAACAGCACCTCTTCATGTCACCCACGGATGCCCGTATCATGGCTGGAGAGCTGGCGGATTCCTATGTCGAGGACATGGAGGCCGACTTCGCCGTTAAGGAGGCCCACCTCCAGCCCGAGTACGACGCCGCCGAAGAGGCCGGGGATGAAGAGTCCATGGAGGCCATCGTCGAGCAGGCCAAGGAGGCCCTCAGGGACGCCTACGACGATGAAGTCGAGAAGGCCCTCCTCAACGACCCCGTGGGATACCTCGTTGACGAGCAGGGCCTCTACGAGAGCGTCGAGGCCCTCATCGAGGCCGGTCTGGTTCGCGTGGACATCGAAGAGGCCGCCAAGGATGCCGTGGACACCGACGGTGCTGGTCACTTCCTGTCCAGCGAGGACGGCGAGCTCCACGAGCTCAGCAACGGTATGCCCTACGTCAGGGTCTGAGAGATGAGCCTGTTTGCCGCACTCGCTCCCGCCACCCGGGACGACCTCGAAGCCCGAAAGAAGTTCCCCACCGACGACGAGGAGGGGGACCTCAGGAAGTATTACCTTCCCGGCGTCTATCACGCCTACGGCGACGAGATTGTGCCCGAGATGGCGCTCAGGCTGGCCAAGCGCCTGAGAATGGAAGACATTGCCAAGAGGATTGTGCGATGATGTTCTCGTCCTTTGCCAAACTCATTGCCAATTCCTACGAAGGCGATGTCGTGGCCCCCGCCGTACCGGCCTCTATTAATCACTACGTCGAGTTGGAGAACGTTCCCGTAAAGCGTAAGGGCAGGCGGGCTTCTACATCCTCTACCACGCTCTGGGACGACAGCCTAAGTGATACCGAGGACCCCAACCTCAGGGAATTGGTAATGCTAGAGAAGGGACCCTCGTCTATCGCCGACGACCCCGCCCACGGAACGCGGAGGGATGGGTGAAGTTACTCACAGCCCTACTCTGGGTCCTCCTACCAATTAACACCTACGCCGCCGTGAGTGCCCCCACAAACCTCACGACGACGTCGGCGTATGCCAATAACTCCATCACCCTGAACTGGGACAACAACTCCAGCCATCAGCAGTGGTACATCTATTTCGGCGGCTCGATGATGGCCTCGCCTTCGAGGCTTCAGGTCTCGTACATCGGTAGCACGAAAATCGCCTACACCCTCCAGACACCCGTCATCCCCCAGCTCCCGGCCTCGCTTTACATCACGGCTATCCAGAGCGGTGTACAGAGTGGGCCCTCTAATACGTTGACCATCACATCAGTTAGTGGGGGAGGTCAGGTCGTCAGTGTTACGGGTACGGTAAGCGTGGCCGTCAAGTCTGGGATGGAAAGCGTAACCATTACTTCCATGCCCCCGCTTAGCGTGGCCTTTCCAGATTCCTACACGGGCGTGTCGGTAAAGGCTGGACTGGATAGTGTGACCATTACTTCGATGCCCGCCATTAGCTTCCCAAGTTCTTACTTGGGGGTATCCGTGTTCTCCGGGGTGGCCGGATTGTCCGTGACCGCCTCCCAGGGCTCTCCGTGGACGGTAAGCGGTAGTGTGGGCGTGACGAGCCTTCCCATCATTGGAACCGTGGGGAACGTGAGCCTCACCGCAGGGACGGCTACCATTGGCTCGGTGGGCGTTACCAATCAAGTATCGGTAGGCATTACGCACACCGTAGATGTGCACGGTTCCGTGGACCTATCTAGCATACCCTTCTACATTGGCGTGACTCAAGCCGCTATCGTATTCTATAACAGCGTATCCAACAACAGCTCTGCCCAGCTCGGTGCGGGGGCCACGTTCACGGGGGCCATTGAGGTCGCCTTTAACCAGCCCGCCATGCAGGTCATGGTAGTCTGCGACCAGAACTACACCGTTTACGTTGACCAGTTCGATGGCGCTAACAACCTTGTAAGCACAGACACCTTTACACGAACCGCAGGCAATCCTACCAATGAGAACATCATGGTCAACGGCGATGGTGCTCGAGTAAGGGTCACCAATAACGGCGGCTCTGCGACCACCACACTCAGGATTGAGACAACCTATGGACCCCTTCCTCCGCAAGCCAGGGCGGTGACTAGCCTAGGCAACAACAAGACGGCTCTCATGGAGGTCAATGGTACGGCCACCAGTGTCGGGGGTGGAGTCGTTGACAACGGAACCCTGAGGGTGGCCTTGGCGGGTGGCACGGTGACCTCGGGAACCATCGCGGCTAACGGCGCTACTATCACAGTCAACGCCAACAGCGGTGCCGGGGGCTACGCCTTCCAGATTTCCACGGGGTTCACGGGGACCATCGTAACTGACATCAGCTTAGACGGCGGGACGACATGGACCCAGGTCCCGTTCTTCTATGGCAACGCCGCCGCCTACACCCAGGTGGCCAGCCAAGCCAACCCAGCTACGGGGTCCCTGGTCATTCCACAGATTAACGGCGGAACGCAGTGCAGGCTCAGGGCCTCGGCGTACACCAGCGGCACCCTAGCCGCCAAGGGTTCCGCGCTCTCGGGTTCGGTGTCCTCGCCCTGGCTGGCCACCCAGCCAGCCTCGCAGAGCGGCACGTGGACCGTTCAACCCGGAAACACGGCTAACACGACATCCTGGCTAGTCAGCCAGACCATGCTTGGCGCTCAGGCAAACAGCATCTCCAGCCCAGCTTTTTCATCCGGTGCCTTTTATGCCGGGGTTCTGAAGACCTCGGGTGCCATTCTATCCAATATCTCTGTGATGAGCTTGACAACAACGGCGGGCATTCCCGTCGTCGTTCACCTCTATAACCAGACCGGAACCCCTGTAGTCGGTCAAGTCGCTAATCACTTTGCGCGGTTCGCCGCCGTGGGGCCCGGGGTGGGCAACTACGAGTTTGGCACAAACGGGGTGACTATGACCGTAGGGCTGGCGTACACGGTTACGGGTGGTATTGCGGACGCCGATGCGACCTCGCTTACTGCCGCCGCCGCCATGAACATCATCTACAAGTAAGATTTCCGCCTCAGCGCGGAATGGGTGCGGGACGACAAAGTCTCCTCTTGACAGAGGGGGCTTTGTTGTTTTAGGGTAGGTCATCCGGGATGTAGCGCAGGGGTAGCGCACTCGGTTTGGGACCGAGGGGCCGCTGGTTCGAGCCCAGCCATCCCGAGACTAACTAGGAGGACAGACATGGGAAAGCTGATGCCTAAGGGATTCCACTGCCCGTCCTGCAATCTCTGGGGACCGCAGGCCAAGCTCTACGGCAAGGCCAGGATTGCGTGCTGGTTCAAGGTCGGCGGGAAGCTATACCGCTACTGCCAGACCTGCACGGATAAGAGCTATGCCGAGCTCGAGGTCGCCCTGGGCAAGGAGGGCAAGACCGTTAAGACCATCCGCATCGCCCAGCCCCCGCAGGTCATCGTGTGCGCCGACATGAGCGACTACACCGAGCTCAAGCTGGACACCCTGAAGCCCGGTGAGACCGTCGAAGACGTCGCCGCCAAGGCTGGGCTGACCATCGTCAAGAAGTAGAACAATTCTCCCTGTGAAGAACAAAAGGGCCCTACCATCACTGGTGGGGCCCTTCTCTATTTGGCTTTGTTTCGTAGTTCAGGCCAGGAGGGCAAAGACGTCCTGGCTGACGGTGAGGTTCCAGCGACCGGCGACGTCGAGGACGGCCTCGACTTCGTGGACGGGGACCATCCAGGCGCTCACCGCCTTGTCCCAGGTAGCCGAGGTGTGGAACCTGATGTCATCCTTGGCGGCGAACGGAGACTTGATGGCGATGTAGCCGTAGGGGGTCAGGGTGATGTGGGCCGCCGACGCCGTGAGGGCCTTGACCTCGGGGGCCACGAGGAGGCCGTGCTTCTCGGCCAAGGCGAGGACAGCCTTGACCTCGGCCTGCGGGGCCACCCAGGCCCTGAGGTCGGCGTTCCACCGAGCGCCTGCGATGGCTCGGCAGTCGTCTTTGGCCACGTAGGGGGTCCGCATGACGATGCCGTCGGCGCTGGCCGTGATGGCCGGGGCCTCGGGCTTCGGAGCCTCGACGGGCTTGTTCTTGGCCTCACGGATGGCCTGCCAGACCTCAGCCGAGACCTCAGTGCGGGTGTCGGCGATGACGGCTTTGATGGCGGCGTGGCTGGTCAGGGGGGCCGTCCACGACAGCGAGGCGCGGTCGAAGCGCACGCCAGGGATGGTCTTGACGGCGGCGACGAGCTTCTTGGAGTAGTTGAAGGCGAAGCGGATGCCGCCCTCAGCCACGCTGACGTGCATCTGGGTCTTGTTCTTCTTGAGGCCCTTGCGGGTCACGGAGCCATCGCTGACCACGATTGGCTGGATGGCGGCGAAGTCGGGGACCTGACCCTGGTGGACCCTGACGGCGTCGTAGCAGTCCGCCCAGTCCTGGTCGGTCCAGAGGTCGGCGGGAACGGTGAGCAGGGTGTGCATCATCATGGCGTGGCCCTTGCCGAAGCCCACGCCGTCCTTGGACATCGCGCCATCGCAGACGCCCAGCAGGCCCTGAGCGGCGGTGTAGAGCAGGTTCTGGTTGGCTGTGAGTTCCATGACTTCCTCCCGTGCTCGAGTGTGAACACAGGATATCCTATCTAGTTGATTTTGTCAAGAATAAAAGAGACCAACTCTTAGGTCCTGCCGAATAGTTGGCAGTTAATATAAAATAAGGGATAGTTTATAGCCCCTTTGAGGGGCTGACATAAACAAATCTTTATGACACTAAAATGGGGCCAAAACCAATTTCGGCGGGGGTTTCGGCTGTTTCAGAGGTAGTTAAGCAGAGTTAAACAGGTATGAAGACCAATCTCAGTAGCCAAAGACCTCTTTATACAACTTTTCCGAATACGGGTTCACGCCATTCTCGGCGTACACGATGGCCTTGGCCAGCGTAGCCAAGAGCTTGGGGTCATTCATGTCCAGGGGAGCATTGGGGCGAACCCTGAGGTCTTGGAGGAGCTTAGCCCTGTAGCCCAGGGGGCTATCGCAGGCGGCCTCGAAGTTACGCGGTCCCACCCATCGCTTGGTGATTTTGTTCACGGTATTGTGGCCCTTGCGCCCATAGACCTGGAGGACGTAGCGCAAAGCCTTGAGGCCGTCCTTGTCGGACTTGAAGATGAGGTGGTGCCAGGGGTCGACGCCCGTGGCTCCGAACTTGCGCCACCACTTCCACTTGATGGCGCGAAGGTTGCCGGGATTACTGTTAGAAATTCCGATGACATAGCCTTGGTTGTGGGCCGCTTCTAGGCATACCGGAGTACACAAGGGAATCAGGGCCAGAAGTAGGATTCGCAGAAAGTTCATTCTTTGTCTCCTTGGGCGCGGTTCTCAATCTTGCAGAGTTCCTCAATGACGTCAAAGAGTTCTTGCTCGGTGTGGGCGACGAAGTCACCCGGCGTAAGCCTGAGGGTTCGGATTCCCTTGGCCTCGAGGGAGGCATCTCTTTCGGCGTCGGCTTCCCATGACCAGATGTGGTCGGGACCATCGGCCTCGATGACCAAGTTGTACTCGGGGGCGTAGAAGTCGACGAGGAAGCCAAAGAGTTCCTGCTGGGGAACGAAGCCCCACGTATTTCCGTCGCCGCCAAGGAAATTGTAAACTTTTTTCTCGAAACTTGTGGGCCGACTCCGCGACCAGTGGACAAAGCGGGCGTGGGAATTCGCTCTGTGGTCTAGGCTGGCGTCGACGGGTAGGGGGACCTCGGCGTCCCCGCTGGCCTCGGGGCTCGGCTTTTGAGACTTCTTAGCGCGAGCCATAGGCCTTGCCTAAGTAGGCCGAGACGTCCGTATTCTTGACCAAATCGGGAGATGGAATCCTGAGGATGTCACCGACCTCAATCCTATCGCAGTCCCCAATGCCATTGCTCTCGCAGAGCAGGGGCCACAGGAAGGCCGTGCCGTAGAGCCTCTGACTCAGCGACCACAGGGTGTCACCCCTGACCACGACGGCCTTGGCGTCGAAGTAGGCTAGCTGGGTCTGGGGGGCCGCTGGGATGGCGGCCTTGGCCATCATGGCCTCGGCGGCGGTGAGGTCAGCCATGAGGACGGGCTTGGCCTGATAGTGGATGTCAGCCTTTGGGGGCTGGGCCTTGCAGGCCCCCAGGGCTAGGGTTAGCGCGATTACCGTAAAGGCTTTGTTCATCTCTATCTCCCGGGCAGGGGGAACACACTTGGCAAAACCCTAGCACATCGGAAACCTTTGGGCAACCCCTTCTTTTGGTGGTGAAGGGGTTGTCCACGGCTTGCCTGTGGATATAATGAGAGACATGAAGCCTATTACCGAACTCCTGTTGGCCGCCAAGCGTGTCGTCAAGAAGTGGCGGGCCTCCCGTATTTTTGGCGCTCTGTTCCCGCCCGAGGACTACTCGGACAGGGAGCTCAGGGCTGGCGTCCTGGCCGAGCTCGAGAAGGGGCTATCTGAGAAGGATGCCCTTGAGGCCGCTATTAGGAATCTGAGTGCGGACCCCAAGTATTACGTCCGGGCCACCATCGAGAATGTGAAATTCTGGATTTCCCCCGCAGGGGAGTTTATCCCCTTCCATCAGGGGTGGACCCACGAGAGTGCGGACTACGCGGATTTGGCCCACATAGACATTCTAGACCGGCGAGGGGTTTGGCCTAAAACGGATAAGGCGCGTAAAGATTTTGATAAATTGTGCGATGAAAAGGACTGTGCTTTTGGAGACCTGCTGGAAAAAGGGTGGGTTCGTGGATTCGTGTCAGATGACACGGTGTACCTGAATGTCTATTCAGAAAATCAGGTCGGAAAAGCCCTCTCCATCATGCCCGCGAAGTATCTTTTGGCCAAAACTCTCGAATGGGAGATTATGGATATAGACATGAACCCCCGGGCAGACGGTGGTGTTAGCCGCCTTGAGGGGGAAGACTTGAAGAAGGCGTGGGACCACAGGCACGACCCGCGCCACCGTAGCGGTGGTGTCAGGGTAATGGACGAGGAGTGGGCTAAGGGGGCCCGCAAATCTGGAAGGCTTCGGGGCTCGTCCGAATCTCCCCCGGAGTCCTTTGCACAGCGAATCCTTGCAGGACTTTCCGTGGAGGCCTATCACGGAACTGTCTTGTTTGACAAGGTTTACCCGACCATTGAGTCGCAGTCTGGAATGCAGTGGGTCACGCCTTCCGAGGTGAGTGCCCAGTGGTACGCTGAGGTTTGGCGTGATGACTGGCGTTCTAGTGGGAAGGGTACCCCCGCATACTACACGGGAAGGCTGAACCTTCGGAACCCCCTAGTCATTGACACGGAAAACGATGCCGTTCGTTTGGCAGATAAGACTAAGATGGGATGGAAGAGCTTCTATCACGAGAAGGTTCTTGGGGAGGCCCCCTCCGAAGAACGCCTTCCCTATGTTGGCATGATAGACACCCAAGAGGAAACTACCTCTTGGGCAATGGATAACGGCTACGATGGGGTTGTCTACTCTCCCGGATTCGCCTCTACGGAGACCACGAAGGTTGGAAAGGACATTGCCTACTTTGACCCCAGTAGATTCAAGATTATGGGGGTATGCTTGTGGGACTACGAAAGAGGAGAGTTTAGCGTAGATACCTTGCTATCTATCCCCGAGGCTCAAAAGAAGTTAGACGAGATAAATTCCAGTAGGAAGAAACTCAAGGCCTCCATGATTGACCCGTCCAAAGTAATTGAACGCGCAGATTTAGGGGATTACGCGATGGGCGGCGGATGCTTCTCCTCCGCAGTTGCACTCAAAAACACGCTATTCCCGCAGGGAACAATCAAGGTTTCTGTCAATGACTACCTTTATCGAGTGAACGGAGATTTTGTCGGTCACTGCTTTGTGGAGAACAGTGGTCGTTTCTACGATGCCGAGGGGGAGAAAGCATTCGAGGATATGGAGTCCTGGGGAATGCTTGACCCCGAGGACTCGGACTATATTGAACGGGCTGGCGTTAGCCCGGAGAAATGGGAGGAGGTCTGCGGAGAGGTAAAGACATTCGTCCCCTCACCTGAAGAACTCAAATCATTGGTTAAGACTTCCGAGATTAAGGAAGTGGAGCGTAGAATTAAAAAGGCTATGAGCCTCAAGGCCTCCATGATTGACTACCCCAGGCCCGAGCTCGCCGCCGACCTCTGGGACAGGGACGGCAAGGGTGTCTATCACATCAAGCCCGAGGTCCGAGAGGCCCTCGAAAAAGAGACCTATCAAGCCCTGGCCAAGCACGCCAAGGCTCCCGAGAAGTGGACAGTCTCCCTTCTCCTGGGCTCGAGCATTGCCTCACAGTTCTACACCGAGGCCACAGACATCGACATCAAGGCCGTCATAGACCCAGAGGCCTTCAGGAAGGCCAACCCCGAGCACGAGGCCCTAGGGGATACCGAGGTCGTCGCCCACCTCGACTCCTTAATTGAAGAAGATGACAGGGGTGTCAATTACGGCACACACCCCATCGAGATTCGGGTGAGGTCTGAGGCCCAGTTAGAAGACCCACAATTTTTGAAGAATTACGACAGTCTCTATGACATGACCAACGATGTCTGGATTAAGGAGTTCGAGGCCGTAGACGTCAAGACTTACAGCCGCAAGGAAGCCGTGGGTCCGGGCTTCAAGGAGGCCCTGAAGATTGCCGAGAAGTGGGACCTGAAGTTCGGCGTGCTCAGGCGTGCCCTAAGGGAATTGAAGCTCGTCGGCGAGTACCTCGCCCACATCGGTTACGCCATGGGCAAGAAGGACAGCGAAGAAGAGGCCTACGCCGAGAAGCTGGCGGGGAAGTGTGCGGGCATCATCGAGAGGCTGTACGCCGAGAAGAAGGCCGTTAAGGCCGAGCGCGGCGAGGCCTACAAGAAGGCCAGGGGTGACGTCAAGTTCGTCAACGCCGAGCCCGGTGTCATCAAGATGAAGGCCCTGGTCTCCTGGGGCTACTTCACCCAGGTCAACCAGCTCCATCAGTACCTAGAGGAGCACGGTGGCGTAGTGACTCCCAAGGACTGCGATGCCCTCGTGGAATTGCTCGATGGCCCGGAGAAGATTGAGGCCGGTGCTCGCCCCAAGGTTGTGAAGGGGTGGTACACGCCATCTACTGGGGAGTTCTACTTCTGGGATGCCTACAGTGCCAAAGAGGAAAACGCGCATTGGAGAAACGTTCCCGGAAAATTCTCATACTCCCCAGATGAGCTTAGGCAATCTGACAACAGCGTTTACGAGGACGCCGTTAAGCGCGGACTAATCCCGGTCGAATACTCGCGGGCGGAGCTGAACATACGTAGCAAGGACCCCGTGGTCGTTTCCGAGGTCCTCTCCAAGATGCCCCATGAATACCTGATTACGAAATTTGTCATAACGGACGGCGTGGACGTCCCAGTTCTAGAGGGCGAGGACGCCGCCGTGGCGTGGAAGCGCAGGAACGATGCTCGCCACCACATAAGAGCCAAGCGCAGTGACGGCATAGACGACCTCATAGACCACAGCGACTACAAGTTCTGGATAACCCCGGAGGGCTCCCTAGAGGAGGTCTACTCGGGTTCGGACCACATCGAGTACCTCGAAGACGCCTTCGCAGAGGAGATTGCAGAACTAGAGGAAGAGCTCGGTGATTTCGGTAAGGCCCTGTACAAAGTAGAGGACATGGCGTACAAGCGCGGCTACTACCGTGGCTGGGTACAGAGTGGTCGCGCCCTGGGCATCAGCGCCCCCGAGGGCAAGATGGCTGAGCTCATCGCTGTCGTCGAAGCCCATGAGCCCGAGTGGGGCATGGTCGAGAAGGTGTTCTCTAACAAGGAAGAAGTCCCCGTACTTGAAGGCGAGACCGCTGAGAAGGCGTGGCGTCGAAGGAAGGACATCAGGCATAGGGTTAGCGCGGCCTCCAAGGGCTCGGGCCTAAAGTTCTGGGTGACTCCCGAGGGCGACTACCACGGCTTCTTCGACAACGCCCTGCACTACAACTACCTCAGGCAACACCTGGGCAGGTCCGTAGATGAGTCCGCCGACGTCTTAGACCTCGGCTGGACGCGGGGAGGGCTGAACGGGACCTACCTCTACTTGGAGACCAAGAAGGACCCCGCGTGGGTACTGTCCAAGCTACCGGAAAGCGTGAAGGCTGGCGTGGAGCTCCTGACCGTAGATAACGGCTCACATAGCGAGGCCGGGTTTACTTCGGTGGTCGTAGACGCCGGGGAAGGCGTGGACAAGGCCTGGGCTCAGCGGAACTCTATTAGGAAGACAGTGAGGGCGGGTGGAAATGGCCCCGACCTGAAGAAGTCCGCAATTGACGTAGCTTATGGCCTAGCTATGGAGGAGGAGGCCGACCACGCCGATAAAAATAATTTAGGCAAGGCATTTGGGAAAGTAAAGGCGGAGGTTGACTCCCATCTTCGCTCAGACCCCACAACGCTGTACCGCGCTTACGGTTTTTCCACTCAGGCCGGTTTGGATAGGTTTTTGTCCAAAGTGTCCCGGGGGTCCCTTACCTCCTTAGGTATTTCCTGGTCATGGCGTCCGAATACACAGGCATACCTGGGAAGGGGGAGATTCACAGTTACCCTAGAGGCGAAGGTCCCGCACTCCTCCATTGACTGGGTGCAGACCTATGGTCGCGGGCTTTGGTACACCGACGAGGGCGAAGTCACTTTGATTCCGGGGTCTCCCATTACCGTTACGGGGTGGGGTAATCGTGATTATGACAAGGTTTTACCCGGAGGTATTAGCGTAAAGGCGGATTTTGAGAATGATGCGTGGTGGGTAACTCCTGATTTTAAAGTCGTCTTGGTTAAGCGGAATTTCAATTCCAGCCACGCGATGGCGTACTGTGAGGCCACGGGCGAATCATATGCAGACCTATGGGAGACCAACAAATCGGAACAGGGTATCCTCGATAAGGCCATATCAGAGGGGTGGGTAAAGGGGACCTACGAATCCGGCTTTGTTCTCCTAGAGGGGAATTTCTCCGAGACCGACGAACAGAAGATTACTAAAATTATGTCGGCCACACCAGCCTTTGCAAAATTCCCGGAGGAGGTTGAGGTATTTGCGGAAGACGGTTCAATCAGGTTCCCCGTTCTCGAAGGCGAAGACGCCCTCGATGCCTGGAAGCACAGGAACGACATCAGGCATAGGGTGAGGGCTTCCGGGGGTAGGACTTACTACCACGGGACAACGGATAGGGCGTGGAACCGTATAAGCAAAGGTTCCTCCGATTTATTTATTTCCATCTCCAAGAAGGACGCAAAGAACTATGCTTACGAGGCCGCAGAGCGCGGAGGAAATCCTATTTTGGTGAGCATACCCTCTGCCGCCTTGGCTGGTTTTACTTTGGGTCCCGACACGGGATGGCTGGACTCAGAAGGTAAATCCTTCCAAGAATCCCTTGCGGAAGTCCATGGGGGAGTAGCTCACGGAGATGTGGAGGCCCTGAAGCCAAAGTGCCGTATAGAGGTCCTAGCATCTTCGGTAAACGGAGTAAAAACAGGCATCAACCAGACCACTAGGGTTGATGCGGCATGGCAGGACCATCGAGATGAGATTGGTCTAACTCAAAATCAATACCTTCAGTTCGATGTGTTTCTGGCTGGGAACTTCTTAGATGAAGATGGGTATGCTGACGCCAGAGCGGCAGTTAAGAAATACCACCCGAATCAGAAGATTAGGCAGACTACCGAAGAAGAAGCCAAACAGTGGGGCGTCAAATATCTTCGCGGCCTACTCCGCACAGCTTTAAATTATCAAGATAAAGTTGTTCTGAAAAGGATAGCTAAGATGAACAAGTCCCGCGAACGCTGGGAGCGCGAAGCCGTGAAGCACGCGGAGAAGGTTGGGAAAGAGGGAGCTGAGGTCGGAGAGGGCTGTGGCACCAATAGGAAGATAACGCCCTCCAAGCTCTGGGAATCCTACAGAGGATTCTCCGTAAAGGCTTCCATCATCTGGGAGGACCGCTACACGGCCTTGGGCCTGCCCTATCCGGACCCCGACACGGTCTGCAAAGGCCAGTGCGAGGGCCTCGGTGTGGTGCCCATCTTTTTCTCAGATAACCTGCCCTACGACCCCATGCGAGCCGGGTGCCGGTACAGCGAAGACGAAATCAACCTGTGGAAGCATGTTTGGGATGAGGCCGAGGCCGAAGAGCATTCCGACAGCGGATGGCACTTCTTGCCATGCCCGGACTGCAATTCCACGGGTAAGCGGCCCTCAGTAGGCCAGCCCGAGATGAGCCCAGAGAAGGAAGCCGTCTACGAAGCCGTGGGAGAGGCCAGCATGGCCTGGGACGAGACCCCGCAGGGTGTCTTCGATACCGCCATGGCTGGCGAAATCGCAGAGAAGCTCTGCGAGGAGCTCGGCATTGCAGGTGGCCTTAAAGACGTTCATGCGGCCAGCCGGGTGGCCTATCACGCCACGAACACGCGGTTCACTAAGTTCAAATACGGAGAGTTCGGCTTCCACTTCGGTGACAAAGAGACCGCATTAGATTTCATTCGGCAGGGGGCTGGGCGTATCCTAATGAAGGTTCGCCTGGACCTCCAGAACCCGTTTAAGTTTAAAGAAGACCTCCAGACCTGGAATGACGTCACTGTTGGTGACTATCTTGTTGAGCACGGTGTGATGTCTAGGATGAAAGCTGATGCCATATCGGACATGCAACGTTGGATGATGGCACACGGCTGGGACGGCTACACTTACCCCAATGCCTACGAGGGGAAGGGCTCATTGAGCTACGCCGTGTTCACACCAGAGCAGATTGAGATATTAGACACGCAAGAAATTGCTCCAAAGCACCCCGGCGTTCACGCGGCTAGCGACGAAGCCCTCTATCGTGCCGCGAATGCCGCAATCCAAGACGACCCCAAATTCTCGAATTACCACAACGACCCCACCCAGGCCAAGGAACTCGGAGAGCTCCAGCAGAAGATTAAGGACTGTCGGAGTAAGGACGAAATTCAGAGAGTCTGGGAGACCTACGCCCCCAGCCTGAGTTTCGAACAACTCGAGCACCTCGCAGACCAGAAAGCCGAGGAAAAGTAGGGCGAAAACCTTGATTGCACAGAATTGTTCGTCAATCATGGCCTTATGAAGAAAACTGTCAAAGTCAAAGCCGCGCCATACGAGGGACAGAACGCCCCCATGGAAGTCCATGAGGGCGCTGAGTATTCCCAGGACACCAGCGTTCACGCGCCCAAGGTGAAGCCCGCCCCGAATGCCCCGGAGGGCGTCGAGGAAAAGACTTCAGTCGTTGACATCGAGCGCAATCCGAAGCCCGAAGCCAAGGACCCCCACGACCTCACCGAGCCCCTCAAGTATGTCGTCAGCGCCCCCGACGCCATCGAGAAGATTGAGGGCCTGCTGGCCAAGATTGAGGAGAGTATGCCTGCCCTCAAGCCTCTGGTCGCCGAGGTCAGGTCGAAGATGAACGAGATGGAGGCCGTCGTGCTCGGCGACGAATACGTGGCCCACGAGGCCAGCGAGGCCGAGCCGCAGGTCGAGACCGAGGCCCGACCAGACGGCGCGAAGTTCGCCAGTGGTGACAAGGTCACCGTAGTCCTCAAAGACGAGACCTACAACGGAACCCTGCTCGACCGCAACGAAGACGGGACCTGGGAGGTCCAGACCGACGGCTATGTGGCCCTACACAAGGTGCCCGAATCCGACATTCAGATGGGCGCGAAGAACAGCATTATGCTTCCCGCCGCCATGAAGGAGAAGAAGATGAAGGCTCTCGTTGCCGCCCTTGAGGCGCTGACTACCGCTGTTAAGGCGGGGACCACCGAGGTCCTCAGCATTACCGCCGCCTCGGCCTTCGACGTCGTCGAGGAGCTCGACCTGGGCGGGGGCTACGTGGCCCGCAAGAAGAAGGGCAAGGTTGAGGCGGCCTTCAGTGAAGACGGCCACAGCGTCAAGTGCGACAAGTGCGGTGCCGAGCTCTCCACTATGGTCGGTGACGAAGACCACCTCTGCTCTGAGTGCAAGGAGGCCGAGGGAGAGGGAAAAGTAACGGCCTCGGTCATCGACGACAAGGAAATCGACCTCGGCCAGGGATACAGCGTTCGCAAGGCCAAGAAGGCCAAGTCTTCTGAGAAGGACTGACTACCATGCCCAACAAGAAGAATCTCCGCGCCAAGTCGGCCATCCAGGCCAGCCTGGACACCCTGAAGGCAAAGAACGCCTTGAAGGCCGACTTCATGGAGCCCCAGGTCTTCGAGGCCACGGGTCTCCGCGTGGACACCAGCCACGGCACGTTCTACATCCCTGAGCTCAGCGTCGACCTCCCCAAGGGTGAGGGCACGGCTGTCACGGACCCCAGCGAGATTGAGATTGTGTGGCCCGAGATTCAGGACTACGTCGACGTCTTCTCGCCGAAGGACGTCTACGAGGTCGAGGAAGTCCACGGCTGGTTTGGTCGCTACAGCGCCCCGGGCTACCTGGATGCCACCGATTACGTGTTTGCCGAGACCGAGGCCGAGTGCAAGGCCGAGCTCGAGAGCGTCTACGGAATGCCTGACATGGGCGAAGAGATGGAATCCCAGGAGGACAAGGTCATGGGCAAGAAGGCTACGAAGGTCAAGGCGGATGCCACCGATGACGCCAAGATGCACTTGAAGCACACCGAGCGCCTGAGCAAGGACGCCAATGCGTCGGCCAAGGAGGCCCAGGTCAAGCTCAGCGAGGACGACGTCAAGGAGGCCGCCGCTGATGCCAAGACGGCTGAGTTCGAGAGCCAGGAGGCCAAGGAGCACGCCGCCCAGGCCCATCGTTCGCTGAAGTCTGCCAAGAAGGTAAAGGCTGACGCTTCGCTGGCCGTGAAGGCTGATGAGGCTGGTGAAGAGGACGAGGAGGAAGCCGATACAGCCAGTGGCGAACAAGACACTTTGGAAGATGCTTTCAAGCGTGGGATGTCTGAGGGGGGTTCTTCGGAAGGCATCACCTACGACAACGACCCTATGAGCCCTCGCAGTGAGGCTTACGACCTCGGAAGAAATGTGGCCGAAGGTGAGATGACCGAGGAAGAGGCTCGTGCGGAATTGAGCAGGTTAACTGCTTCCAAGGTGACCGCCGCCGAGGAGAACCCCTTCGAGAAGAAGGACGACGAGGCCAAGGAAGAGAGGGCTGACAAGGCTGAGGCCAAGGAAGACAAGGCCGAGAAGAAGGAAGACAAGAAGGAAGACAAGAAGGACGATGAGACCAAGGACAAGGCTCCCAAGAAGGAGAGCAAGGCCAAAGTCGGCGAGATTGAGATTGTGAAGGATGGCGAGGTCATTGATACCTTCCCCGACGCCTTCGGCGACGACTCGGTTTCCGTCATCAAGTTCTTCCGCAAGCTCTACAACATCGACGAAAGCGATGACAAGAAGGCCGCCGCCAAGGAGAAGAAGGAAGGCAAGGACGAGGCTAAGCTCGAAGACAAGCCTCTTGCCCTGCCCAAGGTCGAAGAGCCCAAGGAGAAGAAGGACGAGCTCCCCATGGCCGCCGCGCAGACCGCTAACTTCGTGAAGGTCTCAGCCGCCGACCAGAAGAACCTCGACGAGGCCAAGGCCTTCTTTGAGAAGCGCATCACGGCGGCCCGCGAGATTGTGGCCGCTCTCGTAGACAAGAACCACATTGTCGCCGAACAGCGCGACATCGACACAAACCTCATTCAGGGGATGACCTTTGAGGCCTCGGTAGACGCGGCCCTGAAGGCATCGGCGGACAGGAAGTTCCGAGAGCTCCTGTCGTACCCGGACGCCGAGTTGCTCACCCTGAAGGCAAGCCTCCCCAGCCTCAAGACAAAGGTTGCGGCGGTGGATATTCAGGCGTCCAAGGAAATCAATGGAGGGCAGTCGCTTATGGAGTTGTCCATTCTGGCTTCGGCGAAGGTCGAAGGCCAGCAGAATGCACAGTTCTCCCTGGGTGCCGCCTTTGGTGCGGGTCTCTTCTAGGCGAAGACACCCCGCGAAACCGTAATACCAACCCGAAAGGAGCAAGACCATGATTCGTCCCTCTTCCATCCTGCTGGGCGCGGGCCGCGACGACGACCGTTGGTCGCCGGGCTTCAAGAAGGCCGCCTCGGCTACCCTGTATGGCGGCATGGCCGTCACGCAGGACAACAGCGACACCACGGGCAAGACCATCAAGCCCTTCGCTGGCCAGACGGCGCTCAGCGCCACCAACCCCCTGCCCCTCGGTCTCGTCTTCGAGTCGAGCGTGTTGTTCCCCGTGACCAACACGACGAACCCCGACGGTCAGGCCGGTTATGGCTACGACAACCTGAACTACGCCCGTGGCGGCCTGTACTCGGTGTTCCACCGCCCCGGCAACCTCGTTGACGTCCTCGACGACGGTCGCAACACCGTGGCCGTTGACCGCACCGTGAACGGTGGCGGCACGTCCTCGCAGGCCGCGAGCATCCCGTTCATCGCCGCCGACAACTGGGCGATGGGCGACACCGTGTACGCGACCCCCGAGGGTCTGCTGACCCGTGTGAGCACGGGCACCATTGGCGCGGCCAAGATTGGCATCGTGCGTGCGGTGAGCGGTTCCGGCGCTTCGGCCATTCTGGCCATCGAGCTCGGCATTGCGGCCATCTAAGGCCCCAACGAGACACTAACCCGAAAGGAGTAAGACCATGAACGAACTGCAACTGCCCAAGGGCTACGTGAGCCGGGCCTGGATTGAGCGCGAGTACATGGAGGGCAAGAAGCAGAGCGAACAGCTCCGCGCCTCCGTGACCCGCGACCAGATTGAGGCTCGCCTGACGACCCTCTCTTCGGCTCCGGGCGGCATGAACGTCGTCGCCAAGGAGCTCCGCTCGCCCCTGCTCCGTGAGATGCTCTACGAGGGCCGCGACCGCAATCTGGCCGTGACCTACAAGCTCAGCCAGGGTGAGTCGGCTGAGTTCTGGAGCGACGTGGCCGTGCCCGCCGCCGCCATTGGCGTCGACGGCCTGCCCGCGCAGGTCGAGGTGAAGTCGGACTACGTGCGCGTCGACACGCGCCTGTACACGGCTAACCCCTACGTGCGCTGGAACCAGAGCAGCCTGACCAAGTTCGACATCCTGAACAGCGTCCAGCAACGCGCAAAGGCCTCGATGATGCTCCAGGAGGCCGCCGCTTGGTTCCGCCTCGTGCGCTACGCCTCGGGCCTGCGCTCGGGCCAGGGCACGACCGCTGGCCTCGAGGGCACCTCGGCCTCGAGCCAGAACGCCGCGACCTCGGTGTACGCTGGCGTCACGGGTGGCCGCATCAGCATCCAGCAGTTGGCCAACGGCGTCGCGGGCTTCGGTGCGCGTCTCGTCGAGGGCGCTAAGAAGCTCTGGATTAACCCCGCTCGTCAGGCCGACCTCTTGCTCTTCAACATCGGCGCGGCGGCTGGCCTCGGCTTCTTCGCCCCGAACATCCAGGAAGCCCTGCTCAAGAAGGGCTATGCCGGTGACATCCTCGGCATGGAGGTCGTGACGGACATCGTGGTGCCCTACCTCGATTCCGCCGTGGCCAGCGACAGCCTGGGTGCCGTGGCGACGACCGAGAACGTCATGGGCTACATCCTCGGCCCGGCTGAGTACGTGGGCGTCATCGCCATCCGTACCGACCTGACCGTGGAGACCATGAAGGACGCCAACCGCTTCGCGGACGTCTTCGCACTGTGGGCCGACCTCGGCATGTACATTCGCTGGGTAAAGGCGTGCCAGCGATTGACAGACGGTGCCCCTGCCTGAGTGGTAGGCTAAGCACAGTAAGCCGAACAGAACGACAGAGAGGCGGGCCCAAAAGGTCCGCCTCTCTTGTTTGACACAAACTTACTCTTATGGTAGTATAATGAATAAACTCTTCGAGGTTCCCATGCAAAAGCTACCAAGGATGTTCTGCTATAGGTGCGAGAAGCGTTGGATTCCTAGAAAGGACAATCCGAGCATGTGCCCGCACTGCAAGTCCAAGTATTGGATGGACAAGAAGGCCCCCAAACGGGGAGGTTGGCGAGGAGGACCAAAACCGTGAAAAAGCTACCCAGGGCGAAAAAGGGAATCTGCTACATCTATGGCCTCGTCGACCCGAGGTCAAATAAGGTGCGCTATGTCGGCGTGGCGGCCAGCCCCTATCATCGCCTTTACGGCCACCTCCATGAGCACATCAATAATCCCGAGCTCGACACCTACAAGGTTCGCTGGATAAAGAAGCTCATTGGGCTCGGAACGCCGCCCAGAATGGTAATCCTAGAGACCCTCCCCAGGGAGGGTTGGGAAGTCCGGGAGAAGTGGTGGATTGCCCATTACCGTCACATCCACGGAAATGCCCTCACGAACTCCACCGAAGGCGGTGAGGGCTGGAATGGTATGCACCATAGCGAGGATACCAAGAAGAAATGCAGTGAGTGGCAGAGGGGAAGAAAGTTGACAGAGGAGCATAGAAGGAATATCAGTTTAGGGCTAATTGGCAGACCTGTTTCCGAGCAGACCCGGGAGAAGAGGCGGGTAGCTATGACTGGAAAGAAAATGCCTCCCGGTCACGGAGAGCGGGTCAGAAAAAAAGCCCTAGCTCGCTACGCCTCTATGACAGTCGAGAGAAAAAAAGAACTTAGCGACGCCGTAAGTTCCCGAATGCTGAAAAAGGATAAGCGTGTTGGGGGCTCTAGCAAGTACCTCGGTGTGTGCTGGAACTCGAGAAACAAGTCATGGCAGGCTGGAATTCGTAAGCCTAAATCCGGGAACTTCAGCTTGGGACAATACGATACCGAGGCTGGGGCGGCTTCTGCCTACAACAGAGCCGCCAGAGAGCTCTACGGTCCAGGAGTCACCCAGAATGTCATCCCCGGGGGAGAGGTAGATGAACCCCGGAGAAGCCGTTTCGGGAAAAAGCGAGGAAGGACTACCTCATCAGAGTATTTGGGTGTAATAAAGAAGGGGGAGAGCCGCTGGGAGGCCTCGGTGTGCTTCAACGCGGGAAAGAAGCATCTAGGCTATTTCGACACGGAAAAAGAGGCCGCCCAGGCCTACAACGATTACGTTGTGAAGAATTCATTAGATAGGCCGCTTAATCCGCTCTAAATCTGGGTGAACAAGTTGAGCCCACCTGCCGCCGAGCCTATAATCGGATGAGCGCGTATGCGCGTAAACCCATCCTCCAGAGGCGGTGCCATGCAAGCCACGACTCTCCAGTGTCAGGTCGACAACCAGTACGGATACGTGGTCCCAGAGATGTTTTATAAGCCAGAACCAAACTGTCTTCCCGAGAACGTCATTTTCTACAAACGCGGTGACCGCGTTGACCTGAACCGTGTGAACATGGAGAGCTTCATCGCTGGTATGACGTCACCAGAGGTGCGTCGGCACTTGACTGAGACCAAGGCCTTGGCCGTCGTCCAGGTCGAGGTCAGTGAGGCCATTGCTGACGCCGTTCGCAATGGCTTGGCGAAGTACAACACCTTGCCCAAGCCATTGGCGGGGGCCGGGGTCACCGATGGCTATGAGGTCGTGACATTGGAGCCCGGGATTCAGGTCGCCGTGGGCCGAGGGGTTGGGGTAGTCGAACAGCCCCAGCCATCTTTGGCCGAAGTCCTGACACCGGCTCCGCAGAGCGTGGCCGCCGCAATTGAGCCCGGCGTCGTCGCCCCGGTTTCCGCTAAGGTCACCGAAGTCGATACGACACCCGATGTCGCCGACTGGAAGGCCGATAAGACCTTTGACGCCCAGAAGAAGTTCTTGCAGGCCAGCACTGACGTCGACTTCCTGACATCAGTCGCCAATGACCCCAGCGAGAGCCTGAAGTTAAAGAAGGTCGCCAAGGAGAGATTGGCGGCCCTGAAAGCCAACCCGTAAGGAGAGTCAGCCCATGAAGAAATCCATTCTCGCCTTTTGCCTCCTGGCTTCTCTGGCCACCACGCTTAGTGCCGCCACACCAGCGCCGACTAATGTCAGCGTGGGCTACTACCGCCAGGACGGCTCAGCGGACATCTTCTGGGACACGCCGACCGCCCAGGTCACACAGTGGTACATCTACTTCAACGGCACCCAGTCCTATAACCCCACCCGGACTATGGTCGGCATGACCTCGGTGGCCCGCATGAAATATGTCATGCAGGGCATCCAGCCCCAGGCCCTTCCGGTTACCATCACCGTCAAGGCCTTCATTGACGGCAGTGGGCTCTCGGCGGCCTCCTCTGGGGTATGGCTGGGCGGCCCGTCTAGCGTGCCCGTGGTCTACGTTACCTCGCCCCCCGACGTTCCGATGAGCGTTAGCATCGTCGGCGGTGGTGGTGGTGCCGTGACCCAGGGTGGTCCCTTTGCGGTCAGCGTCTTGGCCTCTGCGGGAGCACCTATTCCCGTGACCCTAGAGGCCACCGTGCTCAGCGGGGGTAGCGGGAACGTAGACGCCACTACTCAGCGTGTGGTCGTGGCCAGCGACCAGCCGCGCCTGGGCGTAAGCATCACCTCCTCCGTGTTGTTCCCCGTGAGCATCACTTCTGGCGTCCAGCTTCCGGTGTCCATTAACGCTGGCACTGCATTCATCGGAGCCGTGAGCGTCACGGCGGGTACCGCTGTCGGCGTGACCCTGGGAGCCGTTACGGGTAATCTGAAGACCTCGGGGACCGGCGTGGATGCCCTCAACGCGGCCATTAGCTTCGACTACGACGTCAACACAAAGACCGCCAACAGCCGCCGAGGCCTGGACTGCACGACTTCTTACTACGCGACCTCGGGCACCACGGCTGTCACGGCTAGCGGCTATACCCTGCTCTACGGCGTGACCATCTTCCCGTCAAGCGTGAGCAACTCCAACGTGTATTTCTTCGATGGCATCGTGACGAAGACCGCGCTGAGCGCGACCAGTGCCCAGAACTATTCCTGGCCGCGTGGCAAGGCGTTCAGCAACGGGATGACGATGACCATTAACGGCTCATCCTTTGACGGCGGCGTGACCATCGACTGGGCGCAGTGATGCTGAAGTGGGTGTTCACGCTTTTCATGCTTGGCGTGACATCCGCCCACGCTTCTACGTTACCCTTTGTGGGTGACGACAAGCTCCTCCACTTTTCGGCTGGCTACGGCTTGGCCGATGTCGTCATGTGGGCCGAGAAACGCTTTGAAATCCGGGACCCCTACGCCCTCATGCCATTGATGTCTGTGGTCGCCTTGGCGGCGGCTAAGGAAGGCTACGATAGCACAAAGCCCAAGGGGGTCTGGGACTGGCAGGACTTCTCTGCGGTCATCGCTGGCTATGGAGTAAAGCTGTGCTTTCGCTACTGAGGCCTCTCGGTAAACTCATGGTCCTCCTCTCGGCTTTGGCCACGAGTTCTTCACTTATGGCGGCTACGACACCCAAGCCTACGGCTGAGGCCAGCACTACCGCAGTGGCTAAGCCTACGGCTGACCTCAGTGCTACGGAGGTCGTTAAGCCCACGGCTGAGGCCAGTGCTACGGCTGTCCCGAAGCCAACTGCGGCCCAGACCACGACTCCGGTAGTCAAGCCTACGTCATCTACGATTAGTCTCTACGTCAAGCCTGTCAGGCCTACGGTGACCGGAACTCCGGGTAAAGTGGTCCTGGAGTACGCTGTCGTCAACAAGGCTGTGGTAAAAAATGTGGTTGTCCGTGAGGACGATGACTGGGACGGCGGCATCTTCCAGACCAGCATCGGAGGAGTGGCTGGACTTCCCTGGTACAAGCTACCCTCACCCACCACCACTCCAACCGATATGCCAACCCCTATTGGGGGGTGGCCAACGCCTACGGTAACGCTTACTTGGACACCGGACCTTAACACCGCCACGCCAACGCAGGGCGGGGCCTCGGGTAGCCAAACCACTACGCAGACCCAGACCCCGACATCTACGCCAACGCCGACCCCAACGAGGACACCGTGAACAAGATAGTTTTTCTTATCCTGGCTATGGTGCTAAGTGGTCGCCTGTCGGCCACGATGACGGCTTTTTATGGCCTTAACAACAACGCCAACGACAGCGTGGGGGGCTACAATGGGACCGCGTATGGGGCGTATTCCTTTGTAACGCGGACCTCCGTTCCCATTGAGGGAACCCACTGTTTGAGAAACTCCTCTACGAGCTACATCGGCATCCCCGCCGCCGCCCTCAATGACCTGGGCTCTACGGGTACCATCAAGGTCTCCTTCATGTGGGGCGACACTGACGGCTATAGCAATACCGTATTGTTTAGCTGGACGGGTTCTCACGGCTCGGGTTTCCTGCAAATCGCTGGGACCCGCGCTCTCAGGCTCCAATACACTACCAGCGGGTCAACGGTTCAGAAGGATTCCGTTCTGGGCTTGCGTCCGGGTCGCTGGTATCAGGCCAGTATTCAATACACGGCCACAGACATCAAAGTAGACATGTACGACTACGCCCAGGATACGACCGTAACCTGGATTAGCGATACGGGCACGAATCCAGTTTTTACGGGAACCACATCCGCTATGATTGGTAACTGGGTTGGGGGTGGGACCCTGGGAACGAATCTTGCCGTGGATGCCGTGAGCCTACACACGGGTAACGACAACGGCCTAGACTTTACGCCGAACCCCTACCACGTTATGACCACCATCGGAGATTCAATCATGGTGGGGACGGTCATGGACAGCGGGACCTGCGGGACCCTGACCGGAACCCGTCTTGGCATGTACAACCGCTGGAATGATTTGGCTTTCGGCGCGTATCCCTTTGGTATGTCGGTTAACTCAGGCTATGTCTTCACAAACGGAACGAATGCCTTCGGTGGCTATAGGCTGTATGACGCCTCTACGGCCATCAACACCATTATCACGAATGACTACAGTGCGGGACCCTTCGGAGCCAATCCCAGAATGGGCATTCTGGTAGGCCTGGGTAGCATTGATGCCAAGGATGGCTTCAGCCAAGCCCAGGTTCGTGGGTATGTCCACACCATAGCTGACGCCGTCCATACCTGGGGTGCTGGGATTAAGGTGTTCTTCTGTACGGCTGTGGCTCGGGTGGACAAAGATGTGTCTGCGGTGAATGCTGGCATCGCTGAGGGCGTCATTGACGGCGGAGCCAACACCCATCTCATTGATGTCTACAACGGGGTAGGGGGCATAACCTACTGCTCGGACAACATCCACTTGACCGCCGCCGCCTCAGACTTAGTGGGTGCCTATGCCGCCCAGGGTGTCTACGATGCCTACAACACTCCTACCCCAACGCCCACGCCAACGCTCACGCCGACAATGACCCCGGTCCCGGCCACCGCTGGGGCCATGGGTCGTAAGTTCATCGGGAAGAGGATACAATGAGAATCCTTCTGGCTGTCCTTCTTTCGCTGTCCTCGGGTCTCTACGCGGCCTGGGCTACGGGGACAACTGCCGTCTATGACTTTGAGAACAACCTCACAGACTCCACTGGTCAGGCCGCAGACGCCACGACCAGCGGGGCCATCTCCTATGTGACCGATGGTGCCATCAACGGGACTTATGCTATTGCACCAACGGTGGCTGGCAGTGGTGCGTATGTGCAGTTTCCCAGCGCCCTCATCAACGCCGCCCAGGGTGCCGTAGAGTTCTACATCAAGGGTAGCCAGACGGTCGGAGGGGCTCAGAACTTGTTCTATGTGAACAGGACTGACGGCCTTGGCATTGCGTGGGAAATCTTTTTCGAAGCCTTGGCGATGAGGGCTGACCTGAATAACGCCAAGATTTGCGGACCCGTAGCTCCCATCCCAGTCCTTGGTCAGCAATACTACTTGGCCGTTACCTGGGGCCCCTCGGGGACCTACTACTACATCGCTACGGCCACAGGACTTGGGAACATCGGAACTAAGACCTTGTTCTGCTCGTCAGGGACACCACCGACCTTCACGGGGACGAACATGGTTCGTCTCTTTAGGCCGTTCAATGCCACCGACTACTGGAACAACACCAGCGGTGCCGACTTCGTGCGGTTCTCCAACGTCTACAAGGCGGCTGGTGACTTGCCGACCGTGGACCCCGCTCCCGTGGTGACCCCAGCCCCCATGTATAAGTTCGTAGGAAAGAGGATTCAATGAGAGCCCTCGCCATAGTTTTTTTCATAGCTACGCGTGCCTACGCTGGTGCCATTGCCGAGTGGGGACTTGAGAACAATTACAACGACAGTGTTGGGTCGTTCACGCTGACCCCCGCTGGGAGCATCACCTTCTCAAACACCATCAAGATTGACGGCAGTTACTCGGCTTCCCTGGCGGCGGGTAACGTGAAGAATGACTCCGTGGGCTCTGGGTTGACCTCGGGTTGGTCTGTAGAGGGCTACTTCTACCTGACGAATCTAGATACACAATACCTATTCTGCTTGGGAACAACTTCGGGGAGCCACATCGCTACCCTCTATAACGGCGCTCTTCGGCTTGTCGTAAATGACACGGTTAGGGTAACTGCTGGGGAGACAGCCGCAATCAACACTTGGTACTACTGGGCTGTGGTATCAACGGCCTCCAATAATTTGGACTTCTACTTGTCCCCGGCGGCTTCGATTTCCCAGGTCAAGGACGGCTCCTATACCGCCGTAGGGGCCGGGAATTGGCCTTCTAGTGGTAACAGTGTAATCTTTGGGAGAAACTACTGGCTACCATCGGCCTTTCCCCTTGTTGGGTACGTTGACCGCACGAGGGTGAGCAATAGCATAATCACTTACTTCCCCTCGTGGTCGGCACCAACCAATCCCATCTTCCAAGTAGTCCCTGTCCAAGTAAACAACATCCCGGTGCCCTGATGAAGACTTTTCTTGCGCTTCTTCTCTTACTGAACTCCGCACTTCTGGCTGGGGTTGCTCCCGGAATTGATACCGGAACGGTGGCCTTGTACAAGTTTGAAAATAACGCAAATGACTCAAGTGGAAATGGGCACACGCTTACGAGCACCTCCCCAGCCGTTCCGTTTGTAACAAGTCCAGCCTACGAGGGGACTTATGCGACAGGTACCTTTACTACGAGCGCCTACTATACGTTACCGGCGAGTTTGGTTAATGCCCTAAAAAATAAGTCAACGTACATAATCGAGTGTTACGTGTATTGGCTCTCCCTAGACGCCGCTCAGCAGATGATTTTTGTTTTAGATGCGGGTGGACACCACCTGTCCTTGGAGACAAAAAACACCACTGGTCTTGAGATTCAACAAAATGGTGGCTTTACGCCGTCCACCGGACTTACGTTGACGACCGGGGAGTGGTGGTATATCGCCGTAACAAACAATGGAACAAACATGAAAGTTTACGCTTCCAAGGCCTCAGCAATATCACAAACACCTCTCGGTAACCTAAATGCTCTCCCGAGTCTTACTCTATCTGGTTCTTTGTCGGGAGGTGCCATCGGAATATATACAGGCTCATTAAACTTACCCCTTACCGCCTATGTCGATAAGTTCAGATTTTCTACCGTAATCCCGGCGACACTACCGACAGCGGACATGAAATCCTTGCCATTTAATGTCGGTCAAAGGATTCCATCCAACACCCTAGCCTATAGGCCGATGAACAATGACACTGCGGATATTGTTGACGGAGTTAACACCTACCCAGTAGTCCTAAACGCTAACGCCCCCGCTTATGTCAGCGGGCCTGGGCTTCCTCCTGGCGGTGGTTACTCTACGGGACCCTACGCGGCCTCCACAGGAACGACTTGGATTGAGCAAGCACCTTTGCGCTCCATCTTTGGTGGCTTATCCACGTGGTCAGTGGAATTTGACATCTACTCCACCGATTACTCCGGTAACCCCGTTCTAGCCATGTTTGGCACCAACGGGAATGTCGCTGATTGGTGGCTCATCCAAGCCTTCACTAGCGGTAAGCTGAGGATGAGCGTAAACGCCGATGCCCTTAACGGAGCTTCTACGGCGACCAACTTGTTCCCCACCTCAACTTGGTTGCATGTGGCCTGGGAAAGGGATGGTAATACCCTGAATGGGTATATCTGCCCCTCCGACACTACGACCACGACACCGGCCATAACTTTGGATGTAACGGGGAGGTCTAACACTAATGTCCCGACCTTCCAATATGGTCAATATTACATGGCCAACACGAATAACTTCAGCGGGTACATGAAGAACTTCCAGATTTCGAACAGGGCCTATAAGCGTTACCCCTCAGTAGACCGACCGATGAAAGTCACCCGATAGGAGCAAGCCATGAACAAGATTAAACTCCTCACACTCGCTCTTCTGCTTGCCGTTTCGGCTAAGGCCGTGGCCGCAGATACCGGGGTCTCTGGTCTGGACTTTTCAAAGTCCCAGCAGACCGCGTTTGCCACTCTGCGGACGCAGATGCCCGTCCACATCTTCGACTTCAAGCGGAGCTATGGAACAACCGGATTGTTCTTCCAGAACGTGACCTTCGGAGCGGGTGCCTCATCTACGCTCGACACCAACTTCTCCAGCAACACCATCACGGCTGGCACGACCCCCACGGGTTACGCTATCACGCAGACCCGGACCTACTACGAATACCAGCCGGGTTCGGGGTGGCGTTTGTTCATGTCGGCCAACTTCATGGGAGCCGTGACGGGGACCGTGAAGCGCATCGGCATCTTTGACGCCAATGACGGCTTGTTCTTCGAAGTCAGCGGCACTGCGGCCAGCCTCGGTGTCGGCTATCGGTCCAGCACTTCGGGCTCTCCCGTTACCACGACCATCACCCAGGCCAACTGGAATGTGGACCGCTTGGACGGCACGGGGACCAGCAAGAAGGTCTTGGACATCACCAAGGCCAACTTGTTCTTCATCGAGCAGGCGTGGCTTGGCGTGGGCTCAGTATGGTGGGGTGTCGTCATTGATGGCAAGCCCTACTACTGCCATGTGCTCAACAACGAGAACCGGAACATGGGTGTCTATACGAAGACGGCCAGCCTTCCCCTGCGGTGCTCCATTATGAATTGGGGAACGGGTCCCGCCAACCCAGCCTACATGAGTTCGATTGGCTGGAGCCTTAGCGCCGAAGGCCCCTATGACAACACGGGCCGCATCTTCTCACAGGCATCTCAGGCGACTACGGGCACCATCAACTCCGGGACGCTCCGGGTGCTGATGAGCCTGCGCCTTCGGTCTGCCTGGAAGCGCGGCAACCTCAAGCCCCAGGTCTACTGGAACACGCAGAGCACGGCAAACATCAACGGCAAGTTGGAGGTCTGGCTCCTCCAGGGCGGTGCCGGGATGGGCACCACGCAGAACAACCTGACCTGGACGGCCTGCGCGGTGGGCAAGTCAGCCGTGGAATACACAGCCGACACCTACACCCTGACCACAACCACGGCGGGCGTCATCTGTATGAGTTCTGACGGGTCCACGGGCTCCCAAAAGGGCGGGCGTGGCGTGGTCGGTGACGGCTACCTCTACGCCGGGGCCGACTATGACGGGGTGCAGGACGTTCTGGTGCTGACCTACACGCCCGTGGACGGCAACGGTGTTTGCCCAGCTTATGGGATGTCGTGGTCTGAACGCTACTAAGGAGTCTGAGATGACACAGCAGTATATCGTAGTCTACGGGGCCACACTTGAGGCCCTAGAGGCCGGGGTCGCTGAGAAGCTGGCCTCCGGGTACTCCCTCGTTGGGGGCCCCGCCGTCACCGCTGATGGCGGTTACATCCAAGCCGTAATCGGGGGCTAAGACCCCAGAAGGGATTCCGCCATGCAGAGATTCTTGCTGGCGACACTTTTTGCGACACTTTTCTCCGCCAACCTAAAAGCCGCCGATAGTGCCTCTAGGCTCACCGACCTCAGCAAGCAACAGAGCAGTCTGTTCGCCAGACAGCGGGTCGTAGAGCCCCATACCCTTTTCGAGTTCAAGCGCCTCTACGGCGTGGTCGGCACTTATTTCCAGTCCGTGACCTTCGGCGCGGGAGCCGCCGCCACCCACGACATCAACTACGCCTCTACGACCATTACGGCTGGAACGGTTTCCGGGGGCTACTCCATCCAGCAGTCGAGGACCTACTGGGACTACCAGATTGGCAAGGGTCATAGGCTCCTATGCAGTGGCAACTTCCACAATGCCGTCACTGGCACCGTCAAGAGAATCGGCCTCTACGATGCCAACAACGGCATGTTCTTTGAGCTAAGCGGGACTACGTCAACCTTTGGCGTGGTCATCCGCACGAGCACCTCGGGGTCTCCCGTAGATACCAAGGTCCTGTCCTCAGCCTTTAATATTGACAAATTGGACGGGACCGGGGATAGCAAGTTCACCCTTGACTTGACAAAATCCAATACTTTTTTTGTCGAATATTCCTGGCTGGGCACGGGAAACGTGTATTTTGGCGTAATCTCTGACGACCGCCCAATTTATGCCCACAAGGTTCGCAACGACAACGTAAACCTGGGTCCCTTCATGCGGACGGCCAGCCTTCCCCTGCGGTGTGAGGTCCGCAACTGGGGGACCCCGGCCAGCAGTGCCTATTTCACCACCACGGGCTGGGACCTAGAGAGCGATGGCGGCTACCACACAGAGGGACGCGTGTTCCAGCAGAGCAGGCAGGCCGCTATGGCCTCCATCTCTCAGCAAGCCCTCCAGCCCGTTATGGCTATTCGGCTGGTTTCAGCCTATGGCCGAGCCCAGTTTTTCCCCATCGAGATGTGGGCCACGCAGTCCACGAATACCTATTCAAAGATGGAACTCTGGCTCTGCCAGGGCGGGGCGGGGATAAGCGACCCCAGCGCCCTCACCTGGACGGCTGTGGCCAACGGTAAGTCAGCCGTGGAATACACCGCCGATTCCTTCACCCTGACCACGACCACGGCTGGCGTTATCTGCCTCTGGGGTGACGGCATCTCTTCGCAGACGCGGTCCTATGCGACCCCCGTATTGTCGGGGTTCCTGCGGGGTGGCTCGGATTACGATGGAAACCGGGACATTTTCGTGATGACCTACACGCCTATCAGTGGCTCGGGGACCCTAGACGGTGCGGGTATGGCATTTAGGGAGAACTTTTAAGCCAGCGAAAGCCTTGAGCGCCTCCCTAATAAATGGAACAATGACGGTAAGATTCTAGGGTTTCCCCGTAGAAACACGGGGGTTTTCTCGTTTGAGGTCACCGATGACAGTCCTCCGCACCCTTTTGGCCGGTCTGCTCCTTCTCAGCGCCCAGGCCGGTGCCGCCATCCTGAACGTCCAGGTCTACCCGAGCTCGACCGGGGCGGTCATCAAGTGGACAAGCGACCAGCCGCAGTACAATGCCCGCGTCGTCTTTGGGCAATACAATACTGTGACGGCGGCCTGCTATGACTACGACCTCACACGGACGGCGAGCTCTGCTGAGGCCTGCGCGACCACGCACACCATCGTCATCACTGGTCTCGCCGCCAATACCTCGTATTGCGCTCGGGCCCAGGGCTTCTTCTGCCCGCCCGTTGGGATGCTAGACTCTTCGGGCATCTTTACCTTCAATACGAATTCCTCGGATACGCCGACACCCACGAAGACGGCTACGCCGACGGCTTCGCCGACTAAGACGTCTTCGCCCTCGCCAACAGCGACCCCCACGAGCTCCCCGACCCGGACAGCGACACCCTCGGACTCACCGACCAGCACCCCCACTGCTACGCCCTCGGGGACGGTGTCATTTACGTTCTCCCCGACGGACACGCCTTCGAGCACGCCCTCCTATACCCCGACGGCCACGCCATCAAATACGGGTACGCCAACGGCCACTCCGACCTTCACGGTGTCTGAGTCATTTACCTTCAGCCCGACGCACACGCCGACCTACACGACTTCGCCGACGCGGACGGTGACCGAAACCTGGACGTTCTCGCCGACCAAGTCCCCGACGTTCACAAAGAGTCCGACGCCCTCGGTAACCGTGACCCCCACGGATACGGCGACTGTGACTAAGACGGTGACCAAGACATCTACGGTGACGCGCACGGCTACGCGCACGACTTCGCCAACGCCTACCTGGACGCCAACGGTGTCGCCGACGAAGACCATCACCGGCACCTTTACCTTCAGCCCCACACTGACCTGGACACCGACGGCTACGCCTTCGATGACTCCCTATCCGTCGCCCTACGTGGCTATCACCACAGAGACCCTGGTGGGCTCGGTGACCTACAGCGGTGGTGTACCGACCCCGCGCACGCTGACGGCTTCGACACTCATCCAGCCCAAGGTCATCGCCTCGGTGAGCTACTACAGCGCCTCGGCCTGGATTCCCACGGCCTTGCTGAACGCCATCATCCCCGACAGCCTGAAGGCGACCCTGCTTCCCAAGGTCCAGACGGCGGGCAAGAACGCGGCCTACATCGACACCAAGGCCGCCAAGGTCCTCTTCACGGACTCCGTGCTCAGCGACGGCACCTACGATGTCTACATCGAGGTCATCTACTAAGAGGGCAAAGTGAAATTGAGCGACGCCCTACGAGTCGCCATCGGCGTCACCAGGGTTTACGAGGGAGGCGGGGTCACGTGGGACTTTGACGGGGCTGGCGTCTCCCTCGGCCTTTTGCAGTGGAACATCAAGGCCAAGACCCTTCAGCCCATGCTATCAGCCATCCTCGAAAGCGAGGACGGCCACAAGCTGTTCCCGGGCACCGAGTATGAGAGTCTGAAGACCATGCTGGCCTCGTCTTTCGACGTCCAGATGGAATGGGTGAAAGGGATTAACGATTACGAAAACAAGGCCATCAAAGAGCCCTGGCTGACGGCCTTCAAGGCCATGATGGCCACCGAGACCTGGAAGGCTTTGGAGGCCAAGCACACCAAGACCTACGCCGACATCGCGGTGGCCGATACCAAGTGGTCCGGGGTTAACTCCGTCAGGTCGTATTGCGTGTTCTTTGACACCGCCGTCCAGTGCGGGGGCATGGGGTCAGCCCTGAAGCTGGCCCTATCGGCGGCCAAGCCTTTCCTCCTCCAGGCCTCCAAGGACGGAAAGTTCAAGAACACGGAGAACGACAAGGCATGGCTCATCGCGTGCGCGGGCTCGCGGGCCCTCATCTCATATATGAGCAATCCGGCTTTTGCCATGAACGTCTTCAAGAGGAAACTAGGCCTAGCCGAGGGCGGATACAACTGGCGCAGGGGTGAGCTCCCCCAGGTCAACGCCGAAATAAACTTCGAGTCGTCGAAGTACGGTGTCAGTGACGAAGCCCTCGAGGACCTCTGATGAACGTGGGCTGGTACCAATCTTCGCTGACCAACAGCAGTGGGGGAGCAATCACGGAGAACGCCCTAACTAAGAGCGCCGTGAACCTATTGTTCCCCGCCGTCATGGAGAACAACCCGAGCGCGAACACGACGATTCGGTGGTCCATCACGGCTGAACTTGAAATCGCCCTCCCCTAGCGGTAGAAGGATAAGATGGCGAACTATGACGGCGCGGCTGTCTACGACAGCCCCGCCACAACCTACGACACCACGATAGACGTCCCCGGGGTGTCGCTAATCACACTGGGATGGCAAGACATCTCGGTTTAGAGGAGCTCATCATGGCCGACAGCCTGAACTACACAGTCAACATCCAGCGCACGGATGCCAATAACGCCATCCGCAACCAAGCCGATGCCTCGGCGAGCCTGAGTCTGCCCGACAACTACGTCGGCGACACGACGGTTCCCGTGGCCAACAACGAGGTCGACAAGCCCGTCGCCCTCCTCCACGCCTTCATGGACTTCTTCTATATCACTGCCGACAAGGCCATCACGGTGAAGTTTGGCTCCGTGACCGGAACGCCGTTCACCCTCAGGTCTGGCGGCGTCATGGTCGTCGACGGCTCGAACATCACCGCGCTCTACCTGAGCAACACCAGCGGCTCCACGGCTGTGGTCCGCATCATCCAGGCCCTCCGCCAGGACGTCTAAGCCATGCCCGACCCCAGGTCAGCGAATCCCAATAATCCGCCCCTCGGCTATCAGCCCCCCGAGACCGCCTACCCTGTGCCCACGGTCCCCGTAGAGGTCCAGCAAAGGTCGTTCACGGCCCAAGAGCTGGCACTCATCCAAGACATCATGGCCGTCACGCCAAGGGGGTTCCTCGAAGGCTGTAACCCCGGATTTGACCAGAAAATACGAATCCTGGGCATCGCCGCGCTGGCCCTAAACGACATCAACAACATGCCCCCCGCTACGGGCTACAACTTCCAGACTCTTCCCCAGGGACAGCGAGCCCTGCTCATCTTCGGCACCCAGCTCTACCTCCTGCTCTTCGAGCAGATGCGCTTCTCTCTGATTGACTTGAGCTACAGCGATGGTGGACTAAGCCTCAACTTCGACCGCGTGTCCAAGATTGGGCAGGCCTTCGACAAGATTAAGGCCCAGTGGGACCTCATGCTGGGGAACTTTAAGAAGGCTGTATTGTTCCAGCAAGGTGCGGCGGCTTTAACAACCCCACGGTATCAAAGTTCGATGAGCCGTTTCCTCTCCATGGGCTCCGGTGGTAGCGCCTTCATGTGGCAGGTTCCGTAATATGAAACTCTCCGAGGTCCTCGCCAAGAACGCTTTGGCTGTTCTCGAGCCAATCGCGGCAGAGGACAAGGATGTCGCTCGTGCCTACCTCATGCTCCGCCAACAGAGAGTAGAGGCTGGTCTCGTTGACTTCCTCGCCAATCCATTCGTGCGCTCAGCTATGGGAATCCTGGAGATGCTGGTCGGCAATGCTAAGGTGCGCGAGGCTGTCAAGCTCTTGAAGGAAGCCGGTAAGGAAGCCGAGGAAGAGAAGAAAAAGAAGCCCGCTAAGAAGAAGAAGTGATGACGACGCCGCCGTTCCGCGCAACCCTGGCCAGCCCACAGCTAAACACCAGCCACCCGGTCTGGGTGTACCCCGATGCCAACCCCGGGGACACCAATCGCAGGACGAACATCTTAACTGTGGGTGGCGTGACCTACCAGGACCACACGGAGAAATACGTCATCGTCTGGGCTCCCGTAAAGGGGGCTAGGACCTATAATGTCTATGGCTCTGTGAGCCCGGCTAGGAAGACCAATCAGCTCATCGCGGGCCTCAAGACCAACCAATACGAGTTCTTCCCACCCGTGTTCTCAGAGGTCATCAAGTACCACTTCTGGGTGTCCTGGGTGGACGCCAATGGCGTCGAGACCTACTTGAGCGAGGACTCGGCGACCCTAGAGACAACGGCGGCAGATACGGCGTTTTGGCCTAACCCCATCACGGGGTCCTGCACGGTTCCCGACCCCGACGGCATCAATTGCGAGCACCGCAAGGCCTACGACTACATCCAGAACATGAACCGCCTAGAGCTCCAGCTCAACGGCGAGGCCGCCTACCTCCACATCAGGCGGCACGGCGAGCAGAAGCCCTGGGGAATACCCTGCGTGTGCAATGACAGCATCGACGCCGAAAGCGACCCCGACTACCAGGGCCGGGGGCGGTGCTCGCTGTGCTTCGGCACCGGAGTATTCGCTGGATATTACCCAGCTATCCCTATCATGATTCGCTATAGCAATGCCCCCGAGCAGACGTTCAAGTACGGTCGGCAAGGCCTTGTCTTACAGCATTCGTTTAATAGTTATAGCCTGTGGGAGCCCGTGATAAGCGTAGATGACCTCGTCATCCGGGCCTCGGATGGCAAGCGATTCCGGGTGTCTAAGAAGAAGGAGACCTCGGCCCGGGCTATCACGCTCCACCAGGAATTTGACCTCACTGAGCTCGAGCACACCTCTATCCTCTACGAGGTCAGCGACAAGACCATCCAGGCCGCCCTCGACCAAGCCAAACTGCCCGGCTACCTCCTAGAGGGCTTCCGCGCATTCGGTTGAAATCATGCCAGCCCCTACGCCATCCTCTATCGAAGGCTTCCTAACGGCATCCCTGATTACTCAGGGATTTGTCAAGAAATCGTATGACGAGGACGGAAATCTGGTGGATTCCAAAGAATTGCCTGACGACATGAAGAAGATTGTAAAAGCCCTATCGGTAGGCCTTGCCCAACAATGGCAAACGTGGTCACAACAAGTCGTGGTCGTGGTGCCCGTGACGGGTACGGCGGGCACGCCCTCGCAGGGAATCATTCAGTAAAACAAGGGCGAAAAGGTTGAGCGCCCCCGCGAATACGGCATAATAGACCCATGGCACTCCGCCGCTGGAAAGTCGTCAACCTGACCTCTGGGACCCTAGAGCTCGGCTTTCGGCGCGAGCCCCTTGGCGTTGGGGAAGTCGTCGTAATCACTTCAGACCTCCCCGAGCGCATTCGCTACTACGACGGCGAGCGCAAGGTTCGCGTGACCGAGCTTCCCACGCTGGAGTCGCCAACGAATTCAAGCACTGAGGTCTCTGCGGAGCCCTCCGGTGACCGCAAGTCCAAGCGCAACAAGCCCTAATTCGGAGAACTACGATGGCTCCTACTTTCGCACCCGTCTACGTCGAGCCCGGCTTCTATGTCAAGCAGTTTGACATCAGCACGCCGTCGGTTCCCCTTGGCACGCGCATCGCGGCCATCATCGGCCAGGGTGCGAAGACCCGCCAGCGCCTCGAGACTCTGACTCGTGGCGGCGTGGCCGCTGGCACCGATGGCCCCCTGACGGGCTCCAAGGCCATCTCGGTCATCTCTGTCGTCGACGCCAACAACGTCGTGTACACCGAGGGCACGGACTTCAACGCCCTGCGCTCGGGCACAGACCTCCTCATCGACTGGTCGCCGCGCTTCAGCGTTACCGGCGGTGCCGACCTCACGGTTGGCGGAGCCGAGACCATGGGTGCCGCCCTCGAGGGCAAGCACCTCAAGTTCACGCTGAACGGCGTGGCCTACGACGTCGTGTTCTCGGGTTGCACGACTGGGGCCTCCATCGTCGCCTTCATCAACACCTGGGACCCCGCCCTGACGACTCCCGCCGCCGCCAGCCTGGGAACGGGCAACCATCTCGTGCTCAGCGGCAAGAGCATTGACGTCAGCAATGGCGGCGACGCCCTAAGCATCCTCGACATCGAGGGCGGGTCGAGCGGCTCGGTCCTCGAGCCCGCCGCCGGTACCGTCTATCAGGTCACGTACACCAGCGACGTCCTGGCCTCTGAGCTCAAGCCCGGCCTGTTCTCTGACATGAACGCCGTGCTCGCCCTCTACGGAGACAAGAAGGGCAAGACTGTGCTCTACACGGGCACGGCTACCGCCGCCGGGGCCTCTGCCATCACTGACGCCGCCCAGTCCTGGACGACCGACGCCCTCGTGGGCTCTTACGTCAAGGTCACGGGTGGCGACGGCAAGGGTCAGGTCCGCGTGATTCTGAGCAACACCGCGACGACCCTCACGGTCAGCCAGGGCTGGTCCTCGGGTGACCTGCCCACCGTTGGCTCCACCTTCGCCGTCACCGACATCAACGAGAACAGCATCTCGATGGGTGCCCAGGTCGCCTTCGACACGGGTGCGACCCGCGTCATCTGCGTGCAGTACGCCGACGACGTCTTCAACGACGCCAACATCCGCAGGGCCATCGACGACCTCAAGGAGAGCGTGCAGGGACAGGACCCCGACTGCCTCGTCTTGATGAAGGGCCTGGGTGCCGCCGAGGCCGCCCCGCTGGCCTACTTGAAGAATCACTGCACGGAGATGAGCAACGAGCTCAACAACAAGTGGCGCGTGGCCGTCGTCGGTCTGGCCTCGGGCAACGAGACCTACACGGACTTCGTGAGCATCGCCTCGGGCACCAAGAACCGCCGCGTCACCTTGGTCAACATCTCTACGGTTAACCGCGACTTCGGTGACGGCAACCTGCTCAGCCTCGACGGCTCGTATGTCGCGGCGGCTGTGGCTGGTGTGTACTGCGCGGTCGTCGATGCCGGTGAGCCCATCACTTACAAGAGCATCGCCAACGCCTTCGACCTCGACTCCTTCGTGGACCCCTTCCTGAAGTCTGAGAAGAACCTCATGGCTGGCGCGGGTGTGTGCATCATCGAGCGCACCCCCGGCGACCTCCGCATCAAGCACGCCCTGACCACGGACAACTCGACTGTGTTCACCCAGGAGCTCAAGCTCACGCGGGCCGCCGACTACATCTCGAAGTTCCTCAAGACCAACCTCGAGAACACCCTGGTCGGCCAGCGGTTCACCAACGACCTCGTGCAGACCGCGAAGGCCAATCTGACCTTCCTGCTCGAGTCTCTGAAGAATCCGCAGGCTCGGGTCGTTACCGACTACACGAACCTCAGCGTGTCCCAGAACAGCACTGAGAAGCGTCAGCTCGACCTCAAAGCCGACATTCTTTTGACCGGAGATGTGCTCTGGGTCTATTCTCTGCTGGGCTTCAACATCGGCTGATGGGGGACCTGTGGGTCGTCGCAGACAAACCATAGAGGATGTCCTCGGAAATGTAAAAAAGACGGACACCTGCTGGTATTGGTTGGGGCACCGGAACACGTATAGCTATGGGGTAACGGGGTACAACGGTATAGCTCAGATGGCGCACAGGGTTATCTACGAGCTATACAAAGGTGCAATACCGGAAGGAATGATGTTACTGCATTCTTGCGATGTCCCATTCTGCGTAAACCCGGAACATTTACATCCGGGTACTTGCGCGGAGAATAGTAAAGAGGCTTCGCAACGTGGAAGATGGAATCCAGGAATGCGCTGGACCAAGGAAAAAACTAAAAAGTTCCTGGCCCCCTTTCTTGAAGAGCTCGAGGCAAAAAGGGCATCGCCGATACCTGGACTACCCTATAAAATAGCTAAAAATATAAAAGTAACTCCTAGCTGTTGGCTGTGGGTGGGGTATAAATCCCCGAAAGGCTACGGAATCATAGGCGGAAGCCGAGAAAAGGGAGCAACAAGAGCACATCGACACATCTACGAAGTTTTTAAGGGTAAAATACCGGAGGGGCTGGTTATACGCCACACATGTGACACACCAGCTTGTGTTAACCCAGAGCACCTAATAGTGGGCACTCAGGCCGACAATGTCAAAGATTGCCAGACCCGTGGGAGAGTTGTTTTTGGGGAGCGGCACCACAACAGTAAACTATCTAACTGGCACGCTTGGATTATAAAGTATCTAATTTTATCAGGAAAGGCTTCGCTAAAAGAGCTTGCCGAGGAGTCAGGCGTTACGGTGGCCTGCTTGTCCTCGATGGCTAAAGAGAAAACTTGGAAAGAGATTCCGTTTACGGGAAGTCGTAAACGCTTAAAAATAAACAAGGGGAACATTTCCCACAGAATTAACGCCACTGTGGCAAAAGAAATAAAAGAGGCCCTTCGAAGTGGCGGAAAATCGCAGTACAAAATAGCCAAAGAATTCGGAGTGTCTCAGGCGGAAGTAAGCAACATAAACACTGGAAAGGCATGGTCCAAAGTTTAGGGGACCAAAAGGAGAACGCCATGGCAAACACGGTAATCAGGAGCGAAATCCCTTATACTCAGGCTCGCTTGGCGAGTTTGATAAAAGTTAGGGGCTCGCTGGGCGGCTACGTTCCCGACGGGAACCGTATCCCCAGCCTGGGGAACCAGATGCAACTCCTGGGTGCGGTGACCAAGGTTAAGGTCGACGTCACCCGTGGTTCTGCTGAGCGTCGTGAGCTCAACTACGATACCTACGGCAACATCATCGAGATGGTGCCCGGTCTGGTGAGCTTCGACGTCGCCTTCGACCGCGTGTGGCTTTACGAGGCCTCCATGCTCGAGGCCTGTGGCTTTGGTGGTCACACCCTTGAGTTCCAGACGCGCCCCATGCTCTTCCAGCTCCTCCTCCCGCGTCCCGCCAACAGCACGGTCCCCGACAAGACCATCGTCCTCGTCGACTGCTGGCTCAAGGACAACCCGGCCACGTGGAGCGTGGATAACAAGGACGACCTCCGCATCGTGCAGACCGTCAATATCGCCTGCGGCGGCATTTTCGAAATCTAAGCCCTCCGAGTAAAATATGCGAGTCCCGAACGAGTTGCCTGTCACCCAGGCAAGGCTACGGGGCCAGATTAGGATTAAGGCGGGCCCGGATACCACCGATGTACTCGGTTTGGATTCCGGGCTCGCTGATTTGGCGGCCATGAGTGCGTCATCCGTGGCCTCCAACCTCGTCGCCGCCCAACTCCAGGATATTGGGTCCATTGAGAGCCTGGACATCGTCCAGGTCCGCGATACCCGTACTCGCTACGCCTTTGGCCCCAATCCCCAGCAGGCCTTTCAGGTAGTCCCGCTATCCCATAAGATAACCCTCACGGCGTCTAAGGTCCTGCTGAAGAACCTGACGACCGCCGAGAAGGTCTTCAACTTCGCGCCCTCAAATCTTGTTTTCCAACAGGTCCCGTTCACCATCGTCATCACAGACATCGGCGACGACAAGAACACGGATACCCAGGTCGTCCACTACATTTTCGGTTGCTGGTTCCAGAACTCTACGGTAAAATACGACGTCACCAACCGCGACGACCAACGCCTCATCAACAACGTCACCATCACCTGTGGTCGCGTGCTGACCTTCGACAACAGCTACGCGGGGAGCAAGGGCGTGACGGCTTTGCGGAACGTCTTCAGCGGCATCCAAGCCGTCGAAGACGTCCAGAATCTGGTCTCAAATCTACCCATCTAAGGAGGTCTTGTGAGCTCGGACGGCATTGTCAGCGGAACAGCGGATAGGAAGAAATTTCAGGAGATTACGGGAAAGACACCAGAAGAGTTCAAGGCTGAGCTGGCACAAGCCGAGCCCAGCGAGCGCGAGAAAGAGCTCGAGGCCAAGCTCATCGGCGTAGAGGCCGATGAGAAGAAGGACATCACTGGCGAAGACATCGACTTCGACCTCGAGAAGTTCATCACTGAGGGCGTCGTCTTCCGCAAGAACATCCGACTGGTTGAGGGCGTCTACGTCGACATGCAGACCCTCACCCAGCGCCAGCAGGTCCTCGCCGACAGGATGGTGCGCTCCTACCTGGGCTCCAACCCTCCCCGAGACCTCCCCTATTTTGACGTCATGGAGGCCGCCGTGTTGGCCGTCGCCGTGACCCGAATGAACAACCAACATTTCCCCATTCCCGGAAAGACGAATTCCGAGGAAGACCGGCTGGCCGCCGAGCGCAAGACCTACCTCTTCGAGAAGTTCCTCGACGCCCCCGTGGCCATGATTCAGGCCCTGAGCTTCATCTACGGCAATCTGCCCCTCAGGCAGGCTCTGAGTGAGGACGGCACAAAAAAATCCTAAGGACCGCCACCTCCAAGGAGATTTGGGCGATTTGCCGGGAGTTCAAGATACTCCCAAATGACCCCAGGCTGACGGAGATGACGGTCGCCCAGGTGAACTGGGTTCTAGCAAACATGGTCGAAGACCGTCAGGAGACGGACAAGGCCTTGAAGAGAGTGAAGAAACAGAAGTCGAAGGTCTATTCGGCTCTGGGTGAGGAATAGCATGGCCGCAAATGACGCATCGGGAGTAGGTAACGCCTCTGGGGTTCGCTCGTCGCTGGGCGAACTCGATGCCCTATTCACTGCCGTCAAGCGCGGGGAGAAGGAACTGAAGTCGGCGAAGGAGGCCGAGGCCGCCCTCGTCAAGAAGCTACAGACCCACACCGCTGAGGCCAACAAGAGCGCGACGGCCTCGATGAAGCTGGCCAACGCCGTTAAGGAGTTGCGGGCGGGCTCCGAGGCCTCCAAGGAAGGTGCTAAGTCCTTGGCCGCCGAGCTCTCGGGCTCCGTCGGTATCATGACCACCGCCCAGGCCCAGAACAGGGAAGCCTACAGGAAGAGCCTGGAAACCATCATCGCCCAGACACAGGCGTTGGATAAGAACAAAGAAACGAATAGAGACATCGCCATCTTGGCTAGGGAAAAAGCCAATGTCGAGATGGAGATTATGGAAGACACGATTAAAGAGCGGCGTTCCATGGTGTCCGCCTATGCCCAATCCGGCCAGGGATTTAGGGCTGTTGGGTCTGCCATGTCGGCCAATCTAATGGCTACGGGAGCCCAGGTAGGAAAGCTGGGACAGTATGTTGGGGCTACGGGTGCCAGTATGGCTGGCATGGCCGCCGTTGCCGGTGTCGCCATCGGAGCTTTTGCTATCTTCTCTGCATGGATTTCGAAGACAGCCGAAACAGCAAGGGACGCCGCAAAAGCCGGTGTTTCGTTCGCGGACTTCCGGGCGGCTACGCAGTATGGGTTTGCCGCCCAAGTTGCGGCAAAAGAGCAGTTTAACCTATTCGTAAGCTCGAAAGAGCTCCAAGACGCTCAGACCGAGTCAATGCAGAACTATGGCTTCGGACTCTTGGCGACGGGTAATGCTTACGCTATGGCCACTAAGGCCAGTGATACTTATAGAAACGACCTAATCAACAATAGCTTCGAGTTCGTATCGCAGGCCGGTAAGGTCGGGTTAAGCCTCGGGATGTCCTTGCAGGAGGGCGTCCAGATGGCTACTCGTATGGGGGTGCTGGCCAAGGGCGGTAGCAGGGATACTCTTTTAGCTTTTTCCTACATGGGTGCTGAGGCGCGTAGGCTTGGAGTTCCCATCACGGCTTTGGGTGGGGTTTTTGAGGTCCTTGCCGCCAACGCCGACCACCTCGGTAGTAATTCCCGTCGCTTGGCCGCCGACACCGTCGACCTCATGAACATGATGGTCGACCTAAAGGACAAGGGTATTAAGGGATTCAACAACCTAGACCCGGAGAAGATGCAACGGGCGGCTAAAAATCTAGCTACTTTCGTTGCCGGGATGGATGAGATTCGCTTGGCCGCCATTACCCAAAAACCAGGAGAAGGGGCCTTTGACGCCCTTAGTCGTGTTGAGGGGATGCAGGTGGGTGACCGAGCTAATGTTATTCGAGACTTTGCTAAAGAGTATGGAATCAATACAAAATTGACCGGACCAGGAAAGGCCGGGTACGAGGACTTTTACGGCTTAGCCGCCATGCTCGGATTTCAGGGAACGCCCACCGAAATGAAAACCATGGGCGTTCAGCTAGCCCAGCTTTCGAGGAAAAAGAATTTCGGACAGGGTGAGCTTCGGGACCTCCAAGCCGAAATGCTCCAAAGCCGGTTTGACGCCTCCCAAACTGTTGGAAAACAGTTGGCCATGGGGGCCAACCCCATGGGAGTGATGGCTAACCTGCTGTCAGAGCTCCTAAAAGTCGTTGTTGGAATCGCTAACTCCTCGGTGTTGAAAGCAAACCCCGATGCCAAACGACTAGCGGAGAGCTTTAAACGCTCTGGAAAAGAAGATACGGGAAAGAAGTATGGTTCTGGCGTGGCCGCGAGGTCCGCCGCTAGAGTAGGCTGAGGTCTTCGATGTCGTTTGCTCCGTACAAAGACAGAACAATTACTTTAATGGATGAAGCGACCTATAGAAAGAGGTCAAAGAGCTTTGTTGTTTCAGCCGTTCAGGACCTCACAGCTAGATACTTGCCCTCACAGGGTAGAAACTTCTTCGGGGGAAAGTCCATCGGCAATGCGGCGGGGTTTCTGACAAAATCAGAAAAACCGGAAAACGATGTGTTTATCACTTTGAAGGGTCCTTCTAAGATTACTATTAGCCACAAGACCGGTGTGGCCGAGGAGGAGGGCCTCTACACATCGTTTATCCAGCCCTGGTTTGTTCAAAACGTAGATATTACGGTTACCGGGACTTCGTACCTAGGCGCTTTTCCACTCCTGTCTTCTGGAGACAAAGACGCCCAAAGTCTGATTCAGGCCCTCTACACGACCCTTAATGATTTTTCTGGGATTGCTGGCCCCATCGGTACTCGGTCTAGGCTCGTTCTGACGCTTAAAGGAAACCCAGATAAGGCTAGGGCATTCATTGGGTACATTAAGCAAGTTGATTTCTCCGAGAGCGTCGAGTCCGCATATCTCATTGACTACACCCTGACTTTTGTGGGAAGAAACCTGGAGAACATGAAAATCCAAGAAGCCAAAAATCGTGCCCGTGAAGCCAACAAAAAGGGCTTTGGGCTAGGGGGTTGACCGTGGAGGAGCCCCTATTCCTATTGGAGCAGTCCGATGTCCCCGTGGACCGCCGGTTTTTTCTGTTCCAACTAGACTTACGCAACACCCCGTTCGCACAGTCTTTGACTCCATTCATCGGAGATGGCTCGTCTACGAATAAGGAATACCCGTTTAAGTTCGTAGACCCCATGCGTTACGAGATACCCGATAGTGCCCTCTACTGGAGGAATGCAGTAAACTACGGACCCTACCGTTCAGAGTTGAGGGCGCAGTTTGACCTCTTCAAGAAGAACCTGCTGTCCGCAATCCCAACCCCCGAAGAAGGAACTTTGGGTGAGATTGAGCGCAAAATACGGTTCAGGTCTTCAGTGGAGAATGGGCAGAAAAATCCCTACATAGACCTGTCACCCTACGTAAAAAATTGTCAGGGGTACACGGTTGGCGTAGCCGAGATGTCTAACACAATCAGCCTATCCCTTTCTCCGGGAGAGCTTATTGCTGGTCAAGGCCTGGGAGCATCTGGGGAAGAGTTATCTGAGAAAACTGCGTTGTCCTTAGACAACCTCGGAATCTCCGAAAATGACCTGATTATGGTGCGGTCTAGGCATAGCCCCGAGGAGCCCTACGAGCTCGAGTACCTCGGGTTTGTCACAGATGTGGACTACAATAAGTCCTATGGGAAGGTGCAATCTGTAGAAATAACGGCAGACGGGGTGTCTAAGTTCTTCCAGACCACCCAGGTTATTCGCCAGCGTAGCTTGAATAACAATGACTTCATCTTGGGCTCCGAGGTCGGTAGCGGGACGGTGTCCCTGTACTCTCACCAGTACAATGGTTTTAATACGGAAAGAATCTTAACGTCACTACTACACGACGTTCTAAATTACAAAAAAATAGATGGACCGGACTTTGCCCCGACGTCTTACGAGATTGACTTTTCGGCATTTACCGGAGAGTCTGGTATTCAGAGTTTTCAGCACTCCATCTTTATTCTCCTACAGCTTTATCTCCTTCAAATAAACTATCCAGCGGTTGGTAACAAATACTGGCAACCCAATACCACCCTCTTAGACTCGACTGTTCGCGCTCTCCTAACGGGAGGGAAGCAGAAGACCTATAACGCCATGGTGGCGCGTGGTTTTGAGAACTTTTTCAGCCAACTTCAGGCCCCAAGTCAGATTCTGGATGAGGTCAGAACCAATACCCTTTTCGATGTGTTCGAGACCAGGGATGGAGTAATCGTTTGTCAACCCCCCAGGTACAACAGGATAGAACTTGGTTTTCTTAACGGCCAGAGCCTGAGTGACAACGCCGACAACGTAACCAGTTTTTTTGACGTAAACACTGAGACCGGGGAAGCCTCGTTCTCCGAGAACGCCGACTTTTTTATCAAACCCTATGAATTCTTAGCGACCGCCAACACCGCTCACAGCGACATGGACCTAGACACCCATGTCGATGTCCAGTTTACGTGGCCCCTCGTCGGAACCGTAGATGTTGTACCCGGCGGTGGGTACACCGACCCTAATTTGTATGTAAAGTATGGGCTTCGCGCTAAGGGACCCATAACCAATCCAAACGTAAATAATCGAAAGATTGCTTATATCTTTGCTCCGATTGTGCTCGGGTACCTTAACGCCAGGACACGCACGTTTGACCTGACAGTTAAAGACTCCAGGAAATTTGAAGTAGGAAAGCTCTACGTATTGACTGGAGACTCTGATACCCTGGAGCCTTCCCCGAAGGCTGTGGCCTATTTGGAGAAGGCTACCCTGAATCACGCATTCAATCAGGTCTCCTCGGTCACCCTATCTTTCGTCATGGCCAGAGAACTCGTGCAGAGAAATATTAAAGATATTTTGGACTCCGTCAGCGATGACGAAGTCTTGAACTTCTCCCTGTGCTATCTAACGCTTCCGACCGACGATGAGTTTAAAAAAGGAGTCCGTTCCGTCCTTGTCCGACGCGGGCTTGCCGCCCTAAAAGCCCTTCAATCTCGGGGTGTTACCTCTATTCCAATGTTTAAGTACATCCCGTCAGTAACAGACCTGATGCTAGCCATCGCAGAGAATACCGCCTTGATAGAGGCGGATACTGTCAGCGGTACTACCGCTGGAGAAACTCGGGAGGACTCTTCTGAAACACCTTTCCCGGAAACGGCTACAGACGGAACCTGGCTTTACGACGTCGGGACTTTTCTTGACAGCCCAAGAGAGCCTCGTGCCAAGAAGACTCAAAAAATGCTAGACGCTTTTGTTAAGATGAGCAACCCAGAAACGGTAGTCATGAACTCTGATGTAATAGAGGAATTCATGTTTCCGACTAATTTCTTGGCTTATAGCTCATCTTTTCCATCGGAACAGTGGGTTGCAAGACAGACATCCGAGGGGGGCGTACACAAAAATCTCGTGTACGTTAAGTCTCCATTTAAAGTAGACTCTGTAGTGGGTAACAGGGGGTCTTACTTTTTTTCTCAGTATTTGACGAATAGAATTGTCAGCCTCGACCAGGACATGAAACTGAGCGAGAAGGCTGACCAGCTTTATTCTTTAAGTGGAGGCTCCTACAAACTATTTGGTGTAGAGAACCCGGCGTTTTATATCAGTAGCAACTTGGATGTCCTGTACCCGTCCACGGTTGAGCGTCTAATGGGTGGAAGAAAGATTCCTGGAGTGCTAAAGTTTTCAAACGCCGGGAATACACCAATGTTCGAAAATGACTACTTTAAGGTAGAGGCGAAAAACGCAACGACGGGTGAATTTAGGCTACCTCCGGGCCACATATTTATTATACGAGACTCCGGGGTGTTCAGCAGGACTAACATCTCCATGGTTTTCGCAGAGCTCTCCGGGGGGAATTACAATGTCGCTAGGTACGGAAATTACTTAGAGATTACTCCACGTGGTGAGGCTACCCTGCGGTCGTATTCCAGCGTTGGGGGAACCTCCGTGGATGAGCCACCCTCAGAGCACGATTCTAGCAAGCCCTTCAGGACCTCTGTTGGGGATTCTGATATTTTTATGTGCTCTCCTTACTCCGATATTTCGCTCGAGCGGATGGTAGAGTTCCTGCCCAGCCAGAACCTATGCGGGTACAGGAGCGCGGAAACCTCAAGAGCCAAGGTTAATGTAGCCGGGGGCACTTATTTTGAAAATCCGTCAAACGTAGAATCTCACCATCATGGTAGGGGGCTGGATGTTTCCCCCGAGAATGTACCGACGTCTAGTGGCTCTGACCTAGTTATGAAGGAGGAGGGCTACCTGTTTTCAAAAAACCTAATAACCGCTTCGGCTAATAAATACTACTATTCCCCACCAACACAGCGCGGGGGGATTAAAACAGTTTATCCGCTTCAGGTCGTCGCCTCCGATGACCAATGGGCCTCAGTTCGTTGGAAGTATATAAATCTAAAGGAAACCAAGACGTCCAAAGTTCGTTTGATACATCTCGGTGTTACTCCTAATACAGAGAGGGAGGACCTCATAGAACGACGAGAACGGGTTAAAGCAGAAAAACCAATACAACAAATACTCAAGGGGGACTAGCTGATGTCTAGCCTAGAACTCCAAATCGGTACCGTCCTCGGGACCACGCAGACCAAGGACTCCACGGGAACCTTCCACCCGACCATCCAGGTCAAGTCCCTACTGGACGGCGCGACCCTTGACGTTCCCCTGGCCCCGGCGGCCTGGGAGCAGAGCCTTCCCATCCCCGGCTATCTGGTCTGCTTCATTCGCATGGGGAACTTCCAGAACCGAATCCTGAAGGTCTGGGGACGCGACGAAGACTTCACGAGGAAGGGTTACGAGTACGGCTTGCTCCCCGGAGAAGTCTTCATCCAATCCCCCTCGGGCCTGGGCTACATCAAAATCGACAGCGCGGGAAGGGTTTACGTCACCAATGGCGACCAGACCTCGGACATCCAGATGACGGAAGCCGGGGCCCAAATCAATACCAACCGCCTCCTCATCAATGCCACACGTGGGCAAATCCTGGAATTCGGCATCGACGGCTCGATTTCGTTGTCCAAGGTTGACCCG